>Ga0070699_100000144_pt1 | contig 67083 bp, 64 predicted proteins | sample KBSK1503metaG_FD_65473 | JGI IMG/M metagenome (GOLD analysis project Ga0070699, IMG submission 65473) | Corn, switchgrass and miscanthus rhizosphere microbial communities from Kellogg Biological Station, Michigan, USA - KBS K1-50-3 metaG | ecosystem: Host-associated > Plants > Roots >... | reverse complement strand
CGGTCGAGGAGCGGCGCCCCGGCACGGCTGATCCCGCCGCCGATGACGACCAGCTCCACGTCGTAGGCCAGGACCAGCTCGTGGACCATGCGGGCGATCGCGGCAGCTGCCCGGTCGACGAGCCGCGTCGCGACGGCGTCGCCTGCTTCGGCCGCCGCGAAGACGTCGACGGCGGTCGGAGCGGTCGTCGCGGCGAGGGAGGTTGCTTCGCCAGCCTCAACGGCGGTGCGGGCCGCCCGTGCGATCCCGGCACCGGCTGCGATCGTCTCGAAGCAGCCGCGCAGGCCGCACGCGCAGGGAACGCCGTGAGGATCGAGGACGACGTGCCCGATCTCGCCGGCCATGCCCCGGACGCCGCGATGGAGTCGCCCGTCGAGGACCACGCCGGCGGAGATGCCGGTCCCGATCCCGAGATAGATCAGGTCGTCGACGCCGCGATAGCCCTCGTCGCGGTGGAGCCCGACGGCGGCGGCGCGGACGTCGTTCTCGACGACGCACGGGACGCCAAGGGCGGCTTCCAATCGGCGGCCGAGCGGCAGGTGCTGCCAGCCGAGGTTGACCGCGAACGTGACGTCGCCCGTCGCCGCGTCGACGCGGCCGGGGACGCCGAGGCCAATCGCGGCGACATCGTCCATCGTCGCGGCGGCCTCGGCCACCGCCTCCCGGATGACGGCCGCGATCTGGGCGATCGCCTCGTCCGGCTCCGACGATGCGGCCGGAACCGACTTCCGGGCGAGGACCGAGTCGCCCTCCCCGACGACGAGGACCGCGACCTTGCTGCCGCCGATGTCGACGCCGACGCGGAGCGTGCCCGAGGTCGGGGCTTGGGCGCGGCGGTCGCTCCCGCGGCGCCGGATCGGGGTGGTCATCGGACGAGGCTCAGCCCGAGCTCGCGGGCGACGAGGAGCGCCGAGGCGCCGCGGATCACGACGTTGCTTGGCTGGCGGCCGACCGAGATGTCCACCTCGTCGGCGAGCGGCGCCAGGGCGCGGCTCCGGGCCTCTCGCCGGACGGCCGCAAGCCACGGCTCGCCGAGGGCGGTCACCGGGCCGAGGAGGACGATCCGCTGGATGTCGAGGGCGCCGATCAGCGCCGCGATGGCGCGTCCGAGCGCGGCCCCGGCCTCATCTGCGATCGCGAGGGCCCACGCCTGGCCTTCAACGGCCGCGGCGCGGACGGCGCCGAGGTCGGCGTCCTGGCCGATGACCGCAGCTGCTTTCGCTTCGATGGCGCGCATCCCGGCGACCGTCTCGAGGCAGCCCCGCCGGCCGCAGCGGCAGACGGAACCCTGGTCGTCGACGACCGTGTGACCGATCTCGCCGGCGCCCGAGCCATCGCCCTGGAACAGGGCGCCGCGGAGGATCAGCCCGGCCCCGACGCCGCGACCGACGCGGATCGCGATCAGGTTCGGGACGCGGCCTTCGCCGGCGTAGGTGTACTCGGCGAGCGCAGCCGCCTGCGAGTCGTTGGCGACGTTGACCGGCACGCCGTAGCGATCACCGACGATCGTCCCGAGCGGCAGATCGCGCCAGTCGAGGTTGACGGCGCGGCGGATCGTGCCGGTCCGGCTGTCGACGAGGCCGGGCGTGCCGATTCCGATGCCGAGCAGTGGCGCCGATGTCCCGGCGAGGAGCCGGTCGAGGAGAGCGAAGACGAGCTCGACCGCGTCGTCGCCGTCACGGCCGGCGACGGGCAACTCGACGGTCCGCCGAATCTCGCCGCGCAAGTTCACAACCGAGCCGGCGAAGTGCTCCTCGCCGAGGTCGAGCCCGACGACGAGCCGCGATTCCTGGTCGACCTCGAGCAGGATCGGCGCCTTGCCGCCGCTCGAGGGGCCACGGCCGATCTCCCGCACGACGCCGTCGTCGAGCAGACCGGCCACCACGTCCGAAACGGTCGTGCGGGTCAGACCGGTCTGGCGGGCGACGTCGGCACGACTGATCGGGCCGAGGTCGTAGACCGTCCGAACCACGAGCCGCTCGTTGTGGACGCGCGTCTGCTGGTGGGTGGCCTTCGTGGGAAGCGCCATGACCAGGCCGGGTTCCTCCTCGCGACCGACCGGACAGCTTTCCTCCGGGCACTTCGTCCAGTCGATGGACTAAGTTGAGCCCTCTGCCTGACTTTGTCAAGACGGTGGACGAAGTTCGTGGCGGTCGGCCGATCCCACCCGAAGCGCCGGCCGATTGGCTCCGCCGTGCTTGATCGAGCTGATTGATCAGATCGAGCCTGGGCGACCGTGCCGGGTCGCCGGGACTGACCGATTCCCTGCCGGCTGTCCCGGCAGTCACGAACGGTCGACCTCATCCTGATCAACGACAGAGATCAAGCGACCCGCGAAGGAGAGGCGACGCGGCCAGCCGGGGAGCGCCCGCGGCCCGCGCCGCCTTCAGTCGAGCAGCTCGCCCGCCGGGATCGTCAGGAACTCGTGGAAGTCGTCGTCCAGGACGAGCTGGTCCAGGACGCCGGCCGCATCGGCCAGTAGCCCGCCGTTGATCGACGGCTCGCCCCGCAGTCGGGCGACCTCATCGTCGCGGATCGCCAAGTACAGATCGGATGTGACGGGGCGACCATCGCCCAGGAGGGTGCCTGACGTCCGCCACTGCCAGAGCTGCGACCGGCTGATCTCGGCCGTCGCGGCGTCCTCCATCAGGTTGTTGATGGCGGCCGCACCGTTGCCGCCCAGCCAGGCCGCGAGGTACTGCAGCGCCACCGAGACGTTCATCCGGACCCCGGCCTCGGTCACCCGGCCGCCGGGAACGCGCATGTCGAGGAGATCGGCCGCGGCGACGCGGACGTCGTCGCGGCGCCGCTCGAGCTGGTTCGGCCGCTCGCCGAGGACGCGGTCGAACGTCTCGGTCGCCAGGGGGACCAGGTCGGGATGGGCGACCCACGTGCCATCGAACCCGTCGCCCGACTCGCGCTCCTTGTCGTCACGGACCTTCGCCATCGCGGCCTCGTTCACCGCCGGATCGCGGCGCGACGGGATGAACGCCGCCATCCCGCCGATCGCGTGGGCGCCGCGCCGGTGGCACGTCCGGACGAGCAGCTCCGTGTAAGCCCGCATGAACGGCGTCGTCATCGTGAGCTGACCGCGCTCGGGCAGGACGCGGTCGGCCCGCGTTCGGAACGTCTTGATGCAGCTGAACAGGTAGTCCCAGCGCCCGGCGTTCAGGGCCGTCGCGTGCGGGCCGAGGGCGTGGAGGATCTCGTCCATCTGGAAGGCGCCGTGGATCGTCTCGATCAGGACGGTCGCCCGGACGGAGCCGCGCGGGATGCCGAGGCGATCCTCGGCCCGATCGAAGACGTCGGCCCACAGACGAGCCTCGGTTGCCGCCTGGAGCTTCGGCAGGTAGTAGTACGGGGCGATCCCGCGACGGACGCGCTCGGCGGCGTTGTGGAACAGATCGAGCCCGGCATCGAACAGCGACGCGCTCATCGGCCGGCCGTCGACGAGGGCGTGACGCTCCTCGAGGTGCCAGCCGCGGGGCCGGACGAGGAGGGTCGCGAGGCGATCGCCGAGACGGTAGGCCTTGCCCTCGGGGCTGTCGAACCGGAGGTCGCCGCGGACGGCTGCCCGGATCGCCGCCTGGCCGCCGACGACGTTCGCCCAGGTCGGGCTCAGGGCGTCCTCCAGGTCAGCCATGAAGGCCCGCGCGCCGGAATTCAGGGCGTTGATCATCATCTTCGGCTCGGCCGGGCCGGTGATCTCGACGCGCCGGTCCGCGAGGGCGGCCGGGGCCGGTGGGACCGTCCAGTCCGCGGCCCGCAGGTCGGCGGTGGCCGGGTCGAAGTCGAGTTCGGCCCCAGCATCGATTGCCGCCTGCCGATCGCGGCGCGCCCCGAGGAGCGCCTCGCGCCTCGGACCGAACGTCGACTGGAGGTCGGCGAGGAAGGCGAGAGCGTCTGGAGCCAGGATCTCGTCGGCCCCGGGGGCCGTCGATGGCCTCACCTCGATCATGTCCGCATCCTATTCGGCCGACGCCAGGATCCGATCCCAGGTGTCGGCGTCCTCCGGGTAGAACCAGCGTTCGAGCTGGCGCCCGTCGCGGAAGTGGAAGATGCTGACCACGCGGGTCTCGACCTCGACGCCGGCCCGCCGCGCTCCCATCACGCTCAGGGCGCAGACGTGATCGTCGTTCCCGAAGACGTCGTGCTCGCGCAACCAGAACCCGGTCCGGGCCAGGTCCGTAAGCCAGGCGATCAGCTCGGCCCTCCCTCGGAGGTCGCCGGCACGCGGATTCCTGCCCGGCACGTGCCAGACGACATCGGCGTCGACGAGCTGCTCGATCGCCGCGAGGTCGCGCGCGCGGAAGGCATCGGCAGCCCGTCGGTACGCCATCGCGTTCGGATGCGCCGGCGTCATCGAACGATCGCGACCTGATCGGTCACCAGCCGCCGGCGTCGCGGACCATCCGGTGCAGCGCCCGAGCGGCGACGACCCGACGGTAGTCGGCCGTCGAGCGGACATCGTCGATCGGATGGATCTCGCCGGCGAGCGTCTCGGCCGCTGCGTCCGCCGTCTCTGGCGTGGGCGACGCTCCCTCGAGGACGGCCTCCGTCGCCCGGGCCCGGACCGGTCGATCGGCGACCGAGCCGAGCGCGAGCCGGACGTCTCGCCAGGTCCCGATCGGGCCGTTCCCGGACGTCTCGATCGAGGGGATACGACCGCGGCCTGGTGAGCCATCCCGGTCCACCCACGACAACGCGAGGACGACCTTGCTGATGGCCTGGGCCCGTCGCGTGCCGATCTTCCGGAACCGCGTCTCGCGTCCGCCGCCGATCGGGATCCGGACCCGCAGGATCAGCTCGTCCGGCGCGAGCGCTGTTCGGCGATAGGCGACCCAGAACGCATTGGCCGGGACGGGTCGCTCGCCGCGGGCACCGCCGAGGTCGAACACCGCGTCGAGCGCCAGCAGGACCGGCAGGGTGTCGCCCGCGGGCGAGGCATTCGCGGCATTCCCGCCGACGGTCCCGCGGTTCTGGATCTGTGCGGCCCCAATCGTCGCTGCCGCCTCGACCAGCGCCGGCAGGTGCTCGCGACAGACGCTGGATCGGCGGATCTCCGTGTAGGTCGTGAGCGCGCCGATCACGACCTCGCCGCGATCGACCGCGATCCCCCGCAGCTCGCGGAGCCGCGACAGGTCCACCATCCGCCGTGGCGGCTCGCCGATCTCGCCGGTGATCCGGACCATGACATCAGTTCCACCGGCGATCGGGGTGACAGGATCCTCCGCCGTTGAGTCGGCGAGGAGCGCGTACGCCTCGGCCAACGACCCCGGCGTCTCGATGGGCGGTTCGATCGGAACCGGCACGCTCAGTCCCCGCGCGACCGCTTGCGCCGGCGCCGGCTGAGCGCGAACGCGACGAGGCCGGCGAGGATCGCGAAGCCGACGGCGACCTGGCGCGGCGTGAAGGCGACCGTGTAGTCGACGCTCGTCGGCGCCCGCTCGCCGCCAACCGCCTTCCGTCGGTCCGGCCCGTCGGTCATCCTGGCCCGCCGGCAGCGACCGCGATGGCCTCGACGATCTTCGTGTAGCCCGTGCACCGGCACAGATTGCCGGCGATCGCCTCGCGGATCGCGGCCTCGTCCGGCCCGCCCCCCGAATCGAGATAGCTCCGAGCCGCCATCAGCATCCCCGGCGTGCAGATGCCGCACTGCGCTCCGCCCATCTCCAGGAACGCCTGCTGCAGTGGGTCCAGGACGGGGCCCTCGGGCGACGCAGCCGCAAGGCCCTCGACCGTCGAGATCCGGGCGCCCTCGACCTGGCAGACCGGAACCAGACAGGAATCGACCGGCGCACCGTCGAGGAGGACGGTGCAGGCGCCGCACTCTCCCTCGCCGCAGCCCTCCTTCGTGCCGGTCAACCCGAGGTCCTCGCGGAGGACGTCGAGCAGCCGCCGCATCCCGGGCGCTTCGACCTCGACGGGCTCGCCGTTGACCGCGAACCGCCACTCGCTCATCGCGTCGACTGACCGGGCGGCGCCGTGGTGACCCCGGGCGGCGCCGCGGTGACCCCGAGCGCGCCCAGGATCCGCTCCGGCGAGGCCGGCAGCTCGTGGATCCAGGCCCCCGTCGCGTCGCGGATCGCAGCCACGACCGCCGGCGCCCCGACGTCCATCGGCAGCTCACCGACCCCCTTCGCGCCGTGTGGCGCCCCACTGAACGGCGCCTCCACGAGGAGCGTCGTGATCCGGGGCGCGTCGAGCGATGTTGGGATGATGTAGGTCGCGAGACGGTCGTTCAGGTACCGCCCGTCGCGGAGCTTGATCTCCTCGATCGTCGCGTAGCCGATCGCCTGGAGCGTCCCGCCCTCGACCTGGCCCTCGGCGAGGACCGGGTGGATGACCCGACCGACGTCGTCGGCGGCGACGACGTCGCGGACCGTCACCTCGCCGCTGTCGAGATCGACGCTGACGGAGGCGACGCACGCCGCCCAGCCGAAGGCCGGGTAGGCGTCGCCGCGGTACGTCTCGTCGTCGAAATGGACGTGGGGATACGGCTCGAACTGCTGGTCGATCCTTATCGGGCCGTGGGCCGCGGCGTCAGCGCGGTGGACGTCGGCGAACGGCTGGCCGCCGTTCCGCTCCTCGACGACCTCGCGCAGACGACGAGCCGCCTTGATCAGCAATCCACCGACGACCATGGCGGTCCGGCTCGCCACGGTCGGCCCGGAGTCCGGCACGAGCGCCGTGTCCTGCGGCGCGATGTCGACGTCGTCGACCGCCAAGCCGAGCTCGGCTGCGACGAGCTGGGGGAAGATCGTCTTCGTCCCCTGCCCCATCTCCGTCGATCCGGTCAGGATCCGGATCCGGCCGTCGGCCCCGAGCTCGATCGAGGCGACGCTCGCCAGCTTGACCTCGCCGGATCCGGTGAACCCGGCACCGTGCCAGGCGAGGGCGAGGCCGATGCCCGACGCCGTCCGGTCGGGACCGGTCCGGAGCGGCGAGCCCGGGACGGCTCCGGAGCCGGCGCGCCGCGCCCGGGCGCGCTCGGTGCGGGCCCGGACGCCCTCGAACTCGGCGGCCTCGGCCGCCCGCTCGAGGACCTCTTCGGCCGCCACGCTCTCCCGGAGGATCTGGCCGGTCGGGGTCTCGTCGCCCTCCCGGTAGAGGTTGCGCCGGCGGATCTCGAGCGGGCTGATCCCGAGAGCGTCGGCGATCCGTCCGATCTGGACCTCCGCCGCGAATTCCACCTGGGGCGCGCCGAACCCCCGGAAGGCGCCGTTGGGCGGCGTGTTCGTCCGCGTCGCCCGGGCCCGGATCCGGACGTTCGGGCAGCGATACGGTCCGCCGGCGTGGATCGCCCCGCGGCTCAGGACCACGGGCGTCAGCGTGCAGTAGGCGCCGCCGTCCATGACCACGTCGATCTCCTGGGCGACCAGCGTCCCGTCCGCTTTGACGCCGGTGCGATGGCGGACGATCGCCGGGTGGCGCTTGGTCGTCGCCGACAGGTCCTCGTGGCGGTCGTAGATCATCCGGACCGGCTTGCCCGTCTTCCGGGCCAGGAGCGCGGCGTGGAGGGCGATGATCGAGGGGTACTCCTCCTTGCCACCGAAGCCACCGCCGGTCTCGGCCTGGACCACCCTGGCCTGCTCGTCGGTCAGGCGCAGCGCCCGCTTCATGGCCTTGTGGATGTAGTACGGGCACTGGAGCGAGCCGTGGACGGCGACCCCGCCGTCCTCGCGGGGCACGGCGATCATCGCGTTGTTCTCGATGTAGAGCTGCTCCTGGTGGCCGACTCGATACTCCCCCTCGAGGACGAGGTCGGCCTCGGCGAAGCCACGGTCGAGGTCACCCGAGGCGATGTCGAAATGGGCGAAGACGTGGTCCGACAGGCGCGGGTCGAAGACGGGCGAGAGGGGCATCGCGCGGATCGTCACGCCGCGGCGGGCACGGCCGAGCGTGTCTCGATCGGCGGCTGCGAGCAGCACCAGCGGCTCCGCGTGGTGCTGGATCTCGCCGCCGACGGGGACCAGCACCGGCTGGTCGTCGCTGATGAGGCTGACGATGTTCTCGCCCGGGATGTCGGCCGCGGTCACGACCGCGACCTTCGACCAGTCGACGGCCGGATCGAGGTCGAACCCGTCGAAGCGGGCGTGGGCGTCGGTCGAGCGGATCGTCGCCCCGTACCACGCCCCCGGGAACACGAGATCGTCGGCGTACTTCGCCTCGCCGGTCAGCTTGGCCGGGCCCTCGCGGCGGAGGGGCGCTGCGGGCCGCGCTCGTCCCGGCGCGATCGTCCCCAGCTGGATGATGAGCGGGTCCGTCTCGGTCCGGCGCGGGGCGACGGGAGTCAGGGTCCGGCCCGGCGAGGTCCGGATCGTCATGCGCGGCACGGTCCCTCCTTGCGGGGAGCGTACCACCGGGATCGGGCCCGACGGCGCTCGCGACGTGGGCTCCGGCAGGCCCGGACCCTGCCCATCCCCCCGACCGCCCCGGACCCCACCGGAGTGCACCCGGCCGCACCCTTCGGACGGCTTCGTCCCTGCTCCCCACCCCGCTCCAGCCGTCCCGACCAGCTCGGTGCGACATCGCACCGCCAAAGGGGTCATGGCGACCCAGGACCATCGTCATGTCCGACCCGCGCCTCTATCGTGAGCGTCCGCTCATCGCCACTCGCTTATCGCTCCGACCCTCGCAATCATCTGTTCTCGGGAGCCCCGATCGCATGGACACCCAGACGATCGTCACCCTCGCGGTGGCGATCAACGTCGTCGTCGCCGTCGCCGCGATCGTCCTGCCGCGGATTGCCCAGCGGCGGGCGCGGAACGCCGCGCGCCGATTCGCCGCCTCCCTGCCGCCACTGTCGACCGCGGCATCGGGCGGCTCCGACGACCCGAATGACCCGGCCTCACCGTGGTTCCCCGAGCGGGCCGGCCGGGCCGCATCGAACGGTCAGGCGTCTCGTGAGCCGTGGATCTTGGCCGCCGGGGGCGACCCGCCGGTCGATCCGCAGACGGGCCTCGATGTCGAGGCCTCGTGGAGTCGCTGGTTGACCGAGGAGGAGGCCCGGATCCGGCGCTTCCACCACCCCGCCACGGTCGTCCTGGTCGACCTCGCCGGCTTCGATCGGCTGTCCGATCGGCTGGGGCGCGAGGCCGCCGACCGACTGATCCCGCCCGTCGCGACGACGATGCGACGCTTCTCCCGCGAGACCGACCACCTCGCCCGGCTGGGCCCGACCCGCTTCGCTGCGCTCCTGCCGGAGACCGACGAGATCCAGGCGATCAACCTCGTCGAGCGGATCCGGTCGGCCTGTGACGTGTGGCTGGCGGCTGGAGCGGTCGCCCTCCGCCTGGCGATCGGCTGGGCGGAGATGGGCCCCGACCGGTCCGCGGCCGTCGCCGTCCCCGACGCCGAGCAGCGGCTCTTCGCCGACCGCCAGCGCTCGCGGCTCGAGGAGCGGGAACCGTCCGAGCCTCACGACACGCCGACGACCCTCGCCGCGGCCTCGTCCGGGTGAGCTCGCCTCGCCATGGGACCGGGACCACCGGCCATCGCTGGCTGGTACCGCCGGCCCGGGTCCGCATGGTCCTCTCGAGGCGAGGATGGTCGCCACGACTCCCGAGCCTGCCGGGACGCGGGGCGGCTGCACCGCGGCGACGTCCAGTAGGCGCGGGCCCGAAGCCGAGGCCAACGATGAACGTTGATCCCTGGAAGACCGATGCCTTCCGCGACATCGCCGGTGCGTCCGCGCCGGAGGGTGACGAGCCGCGCGACCCGGACGCGGTCGCGTGGTCGATGACGCCCACGGGCTGGAGCGACCCCGACACGAGCACCGATGGCCCGCGCTACTGGGACCGCATGATCTCCAGCGAGCGAGCCCGCGCCCGACGCTCCCGTCGCCCGGCGACGATCGTCTTCGTGGAGATCGACGGTCTCGAGGACCACGCCGCGTTCATCGGCGCCGAGAGCGCCCGCTCCGTGCTGATCGGCGCCGGCCGGACCCTGACCCAGCAGGTCCGGGCGAGCGATTGCGTCGCGCGCATCGCCACGGCCCGGTTCGCAGTGTTCCTCCCCGAGACGAACGAGATCGAGGCGATCAACTTCGTCGAGCGGGCTCGGAGCGCGATCGATACGGCGATCCTCGACGCCGGCGACGACCTCCGGGTCGCGATGGGCTGGGCCAGCCCGGCCAATGGCGACCTCGACGTGGCCCTGACGGTCGCCGAAGAGCGGCTGGCGAACGAGCTTCGCGGGCTCGGCTGAGTCCAGCCGCGGCTGACCCTCAGCCCTGGGCGCGCCGCCGGCTGCGCCGGCCGGGCCGCTTCTCGGGCTCCGGCTTGTCGGGCGCCACCGTCGCTCCCGCGATCTTCGGTGCGCCGAGGATGACGACGCGCGGAACCCAACCCTCCAGGCCCGTCGGCGTCCGGACCTGCAGATAGCCGGCGTCCTCGCCGATCAGCTCGATTTCGTCGCCGCGGTCGAGCCGGCCCAGCTCGGCCGTCCGCACGTCGTCCGGTCCGGCCGACACGCGCACCTGGTGGTAGCCGATCGCCCGCCGCTCGACGCCTTTCGCCGGTGCCTTCTCGAAGCGGAGCGAGGGCCGGGCGACGCCGCGGGTCGGACGCGTGCGCACGCCGGGTTGCGCGACCTCCATGCCGTCATCGGCCGGAACGCCGTCGCGAACGGGCACCGAGACGTCCATCCTCGCGGCGAGCGCCGCCTGCGCCAGTTCGGCCGCCTCGGCCACCGCGCTGCCCCGTCGGCGTCGTGCGTCGCGATCGACGAGGACCGCGAGCGTCGCCGGGCCGATCGGCGCGGTCCCGGCCCGGACCAGGAAGGCGAATAGGACGACCCCGAACGATGAGGTGATCGCCCACGCCAGGATCGGCAGGAGCTCGGGGCTGTCAAACGGCGAGCCGAACGCGGCCGCCGGGTCCAGCGGCGACAGTCCGTCTTCGGGCGGCATCCCGCCATCACCGTCGTCTGGCCGCCACGGGACGAAGCCGGTGACGTTCTCGCTCGGGCCCGGCTCCGGCGAGGGTCCGCGGCTCGGGCCGGACGATGGCGGCGGGCTCGACGGGCGGGGCGTCGCGGTGGCGCCTGGCGTTGGCTTCGGCGTCGGCTTGGGAGTGGGCTTGGGGGTCGGCTTCGGGGTCGGATTCGGCGTGGGCGCCGGGGTGGGACGTGGCGTCGGCTGCGGGACCGGCGAGATCTTGATCGAGCCGGGCCCGGGCACCGTGACCGTCTGCCGCCCGGCACCCGTCCCGTTTGTCGCGCGATAGGAATACGACCACGTGCCGGCCGGCAGCGTCGTTGTCGTGCCGAAGGTCTGGCCGGTCGTGATGTTCCCTCCGACTGGCGACATGGCCTTCTGGAGGAGGCCCGGGATGACCAGGACGACACTGCTCGGCACGCACCCGTCGGGGTCGGTCACGACGGCTCGGAACGTGATCGTCGTCTGGGTCGTGCCGGACGTCGGCGACGCCGCCAGCGGGGTGACGGAGAGCTGATGCCCGCCGCCCTTGCAGCTCGCCGCGAGGGCGGTCTCGATCGCCGGCGACAGGGGCCAAGCCGCGGGCAGGACGACCCACGCGGCCACCACGATCCACGCCGTGGCCGCGGCGATGCGTCGGATCCGGCTCCCCATGCGCACGCGCGTCTTCAATTCCTTCTTCCCCGGCGGCTCGGGATCGACGGTAGGGCGAGCCCGGAACGAGCGTCTCTGGGCCCATTGGCGGCGCGAGGCCGGTACTTTCGGCTTGGTCACACGGCCCCGTCGAGCGCGTAGAAGTGGGGTCCGGGGCATATGAGGACAAAGATGGTCGCGCCGAACTCGTCACCACCGTCGGCGTGGCGGGGGCGAGGCCGGCTCGAGACGATCCGAGGCCTGCTCGTCGTCGCCCTGCTGGTCCCGTTCGTCTGCCTCATGGGTGTTTCGACGATCCAGGCTTTCAGCGCGTCAGGTCAGGGCGACCGGTTTCCCGCGATCCTCGTCCTCGTCTCCGCCGGCCTCGGTCTGCCGGCATTCATGGCCATCCTCGCCCGGACGATCCTCCGCCACGCGGCGACGATCGAGTCCGAGCGGTCCGAGATGATGGACCTCTACAACCGGGCCCGCCTCGATGCCCTGCTCGATGGGCTGACCGGTCTCGGCAACCATCGGGCATTCCAGGACGAGCTCTCGCGCCAGCTCGACATCGCGGGCCGCGAGGGGGCGCCGCTCGGCCTCCTGCTGATCGACGTCGACGACCTCAAGACGGTCAACGACTCGAAGGGGCACGTGGCCGGCGACGACCTGCTCGTCGCGATCGGCCGGATCGCGGCCACGAACCTCCGCCGCGCGGACCGGGCCTTCCGGGTCGGCGGCGACGAGTTCGCGATCCTGTTGCCTCAGGCCGATCTCGAGACGGGCCTGTCGATCGGCCGGCGGATCCTCGCGTCGGCGCTCAGCGGCGGCGACCCGAGCGGCCCGATCGAGCCGTTCTCCGTGTCGATCGGCGTGTCGGCCGTGCCGGCACCCAGCAGCGAGCCGCGGTTCCTCTACGGCAACGCCGACGCAGCCCTGTACTGGGCGAAGCGGCACGGGCGGACCGCGGTGGTCGCCTACGACGCCCGCCTCCACGGCGATGGAGCGGAAGCCCGACCGATCGCCGAGCTGACAGCTGGCATCGAGGCCGTCCTGTCGACGCGGGCAGTCCGTCCTGTGTACCAGCCGATCTTCTCGATGACGACCGGCGTCCCGGTTGGCTTCGAGGGCCTCGTCCGCCCGACCCACGGGGCGCCGTTCGCCGACGCCGGGACGATGTTCATGGCGGCGGAGGCGGTCGGCCGGACGGTCGAGCTCGATCTGCTCTGCCTCGAGGTCGTGGCCGGCTCGGTCGGCCCGCTCGAGCCCGGGACTTATATCAGCGTCAACCTCTCGCCGCGGACGCTCGAGTCGTCGCTGTTCCGGGTTGGCGAGCTCAAGGCCATCTTCCATCGGAACGGCATCCCGCTCGACCAGATCGTCCTCGAGCTGACCGAGCGAGAGCGCGTCGAGGACCTCGACCAGCTGCGGAAGAACGTCGACGCCTGTCGCCGCGCCGGGATGCGCCTCGCCGCCGACGATGTCGGGGCCGGCAACGCCGGTCTCCGCCTCCTGAGCGAGGTCAGCTTCGACATCGTCAAGATCGACCTGTCGCTCGTCCAGGGCGGCGTGCTCCACGATCCGTCCCACGCCGTACTCCGCGCGCTCCAGGAGCTCGCCAGCCAGTGGCGAGCGTCCGTCGTCGCCGAGGGCGTCGAGACGCCCGAGCAGCTGGCGACGATCCTCGCGGTTGGGATCGGGGCCGGCCAGGGCTACTTGCTGGGGCGGCCGGACGAGGAACGGACGAGCCCGCAGCTCGACCTCGCGGCGCTGGCGCAGCCCGGCCTCGACGGCGCCGAGTCGGCCCTCGACCGGTCCCTCACCGACGGATCAGCGGCGGCATCGCCCGCCGCCTGAACCGCTTCCTCAGTCCCGCCCGCGGCGGAGCGATCGGCCGGGCGTCGCGCCGGTGTGACGCCCACCCTCGACGACTGGCACGCCGGCGACGATGACGGTCTCGATGCCCTCCGGGAATCGCCGTGGGTCGTCGACCGTCGCGTCGCTCCTGACGGTCGTCGGGTCGAAGACGACGAGGTCGGCGACGGAACCGTCCCGGATGACGCCGCGGTCGCGAAGCCCGAGCCGCGCGGCCGGGGCGCTCGTCATTCGCCGGATCGCCTCTTCCAGCCCGAGGATCCCCTCGTCGCGGACGAACTGGCCGAGGATCCGCGGGAAGCTTCCATATGTCCGCGGCGCCGGCTTCTCGCCGAGGAAGGTGCTGTCCGTGCCGACCATCCCGACCGGATGTCGGAGGAACCGCCGGATCCCGTCGGTGTGCGGACCGGGCGTGACCTCGCTCGGACGGAGGTCCTCGGCGAGCAGCAGGTCGCACAGGACGTCGACGGGGTCGTCGTCGCGGTCATCGATCAGCTCCCCGAGGCGGCGGCCCTCCCAGCGGCGGTGCTCGGGTCGGGACAGGTTGCCGATCCGGACGTCGCGCAGGCCGCCCTGGCCGGCGAACAGCTGGCCCCGTTTGGCCAGGTCCTCGCGGATCCGGACCCGGACCTCTCGATCGGCGAGCCGCTCCTTGGTCCGGGCCGGGCCGCCGGTCTGGACCCAGATCGGGATGAGGATCAGGAGTCGCGTGCAGGCCCATTCGTAGGGGTAGGCGTCGAATGTCACGTCCTGCCCGGCCGAGCGGGCCTCGTCGATGAGGTCCAGCATCTGGTCGGGCGTCCCCGGGAAGGTCGCCCGGTGATAGAAGTGGGTGATGTGGGCCGGCGCCTCGCCGCGCCGGCCGATCTCGATCGCCTCCCGGAACGGGTCGAGGAACCGGTCGCCGAGGCTGTAGCGGACGTGGGTGTGGTAGATGCCACCAGCGCGGCCGGCCTCCGCGGCGAGGTCGGCGAGCTCAGCCGTCGTGGCGTAGGCCCCCGGCGGGTAGTCGAGGCCTGTGCTCAGCCCGAACGCGCCGTCCTCGAGCGCCTCGCGGACGATGCCTCGCATCGTGCGTTGCGCTGCGGTGTCGGCCGGCGTGTCGTCCCAGCCGAGCGCCGCGATCCGGACCGGCGTGTTCCCGACCAGGGTGGCGACGTTCAGGCTGCGCCCGTCGAGTCGATCGAGATAGCTCGCGACGGAGGTCCAATCGAACGCGACACCGTCGGGGTCCCCGTCGAGCCCGGCGTTCATGTGGCGGAGCATGTCGAGGTCGGTCTTGTTCAGGAAGGGGGCGTAGCTGAGGCCATCGACGCCCACGACCTCGGTCGTGACGCCCTGGCGGACCTTCGGCTCGTGGCGCGGGTCGGCGAGGATCACGAGGCCGCCGTGCGAGTGGAGGTCGATGAACCCCGGCGCGACGACCTTGCCGGTGGCATCGATCGTCCGCGCCGCGTGGGGTGCCTCCTCGTCGGCAGCGAGCAGCCGGATCCGCTCGCCGACGACGGCCACCGTTCCGGCTCGCCCCGGCGCCCCGGTCCCGTCGACAACGGTGCCGCCCCGGATCAGGATCTCGACGCTGTCAGCCACGGGCTCCTCCTTGCCCGCGCTGTTTGCGCCCGACGCACGATCGGCCGGTCGAGACGGCGTTCGGTCGACGCCCGGTGCGTGCGACGCACAAACCAGCGAACTGGGGCTCCGAATTGCGCAAATCGGGGCGACCGCCTGGTTTCTGCGCCACGCGACGTGCGTCGGACGCAACGAAGTCGGACATAAGCCAGGGTGAAGCCCCGGCTGGAAAACTGGCGCGATGGGGATCCGGGACGGCCGTGTCGAACGAGCCCGGCGTCAGATTGCCGCTGACGACGCGCGGGTTCGCGGGGAGATCGCCGCCAGCCGGCGGGCGAGCGGGTTGAGCGAGGGTACGCTGGGGCGGCCATGCGGCCTCAGCCCGTCGGCGGTCAGCCGGATCCTGAACGGTTCGACGCGCACGGTTGATCCTCGGGTCATGGCCTGTCTGGGAGCAACCGTCGGCCTCGACGTTCGAATGCGAGCCTACCCAGCCGGCGATCCGATCCGAGACGCCGGCCAGCAGCGGCTCCTGGAGCGGCTGCGGAAGATGGTCCACCCGATCCTCCTCTGGCGCACCGAGGTTGGGCTCCCGGTGGAAGGGGATTTCCGGGCATGGGATGCGGTGATCGCGGGCCCGGGCTGGCGCATCGCCGTGGAGGCGGAGACCGTCCTTGCCGACATCCAGGCGGTCGAGCGGCGGCTGGAGCTCAAACGCCGCGATGGCGGCGTGGATCACCTGATCCTCCTGGTTGCCGACACACCGCGGAACCGTCGCGCACGGGCGGCGGCATCGGCATTATTTGCCGGGCTGACTGGGGCCACTCGGGACGTGCTCCGGGCACTCCGGAGCGGCCGGGATCCGGGCACGAGCGCGACCCTCTTCCTGTAACTCACGGCCGGGTATCCGACCACGACTGGAGCTCGACGATGTTGCCCTCCGGGTCAGTCACGTAGGCCCACGTGACGAACCGGCCATCGGCCGTCTGCAGCGTCACCACCGACCCGACCGCGGCGCCGCCCTCCGCGAGCACCGTCTCGCGTGCGGCCGCGACCGACGGGACGGCGAAGGCGATGTGCTGGAAGCCCGGCCGGTTCGCCGCCGGCGGCAGGCCGTCCGGCATCGAGCCGAACTGGTAGATCTCGAGCGTCGGCCCGGACGGCCCGTGACCGGGCAGCCGCAGGTGGGCGCCACGCAGGGACGCCCCGGGCACACCCGTGCCCGCGGCCAGGTCATCGCCCGAGTAGTCGCGCTCGGGCGGCACGAACTCGCAGCCGAACACGCGGGTGTAGAAGTCCGCCAGCGCCCGCCAGTCCCGGGCGATGAGATTGACGTGCCCGAACCGTGCGTCGATCACATCGGACCCTCCAGTCGCCGGCCGCGGACCCAGGCCGCCCGGACCATCGACGGATCGGACCGGAAGATCAGGCGGCTCACCAGGGCCTCGGGATCCGCGAGGCGATCGGCCTCGGCCTCGGCGTCGACCGCAGCGTCGACCCCACCGCCGAGCGGCGCCGTCCGTCCCGGGTCGACCGCGATCAGGTCGGCCTCCTTGCCGACTTCGATCGAGCCGATCGCCTCGTCGAGGCCCAGCACCCGGGCGCCGTCGAGCGTCCCGAGCCGGAGCCAGTCGAGCGGTCCGAGAGGCGGCGCCTCCAAGCCGTCGCCGATGAGTGCCCGGCGGGCCTGCTGCGAGTAGGCGCCCGTGCGCATGACCCCGAACAGCGAGAGCTCGGCGCCACCCGACACGTCCGATCCCAGGCCGACGGTCAGCCCCGCCGCGAGCCGCTCGGCGAGTGGCATGATCCCCGCCCCGATGAACAGGTTCGACGTCGGGCAGTGGGCGATCCGCGTGCCCGTCTCGGCCAGCCGCGCCCCCTCCCGCTCCGAGAGGTGGATCGCGTGGGCCAGCACCGATCGCTCGCCGAGGCCACCTGCCCGGTCGTAGACATCCACGTAGTCACGCGCCTCCGGGAACAGCCGGCCCACCTCGGCGATCTCGGCGGTGTCCTCCGCCACGTGGGTCTGCCACCAGCAGCCGAGCTCGCGTGCGAGGGCCGCGCTCTCCCGAAGGAGCTCGGCGGTGCACGACACCGCGAACCGCGGCGTGACTGCATAGCCCAGGCGCCCACCCGCGGCGCCGTGCCACCGTTCGGCCAGCGAGCGCGACTCCGCGACCGACCGATCCAGGATCGTCGATGGCTCGATCGTCGGGTCGTAGGTGACCCGATCCATCATCACCTTGCCGAGGATGGCCCGGATCCCGTGCGACTCGGCGGCCCGGAATGCAGCATCCATGGCTGCCTCGTAGACGACCCCGTAGCCGAGGACCGTGGTCGTGCCGGCCGCCGCGAACGCCCGGAAGATGGCCGGGCCGAGACGTTCCGCGACGGCTGGGTCGGACCAGGCTCGCTCCGTCGGGAACGTCAGTCGCTCCAGCCAGTCGAGCAGCGGCAATGCGTAGCCAAGCCCGGCGTTCGGGACCTGCGGCAGGTGGGCGTGGAGGTCGACCATGCCCGGCAGGATCACCCATGGCCGGAGGTCTGCGGCCGCATCCAGACGGACGGTCCCGGCCGCCGCCGCTTCGACGATGGACTCGATGCGCCCCGCCGCATCGACCTCGATGAGGCCGTCGGCGACGTCCCGCGTCCTCCCCCCGGGGAGTGGCGTGATGACCCTCGCCCGAGCCGCGAACGGTGCCGCGGCAGGTACTCGGTCGGCTGGCCTCACCGACCGATCTTAGAGCCGGCGCGCGGCGCCTACGACCCGGTCGTGAACGACGTGTCGACGAGGTCCGCCAGCGTCACCGGCTTCGCGACGAGCCCCATCGAACCCATGGCCGCGATCGTCTTCGTCCAGGCGCCCGAATCGACGGCGCCCGTAATCGGGCTGCCGGCCGCCGCCCCGACCGGCCGCCATGCAGCGATCGTGGCGTTGAGGATCGCGAGCTGCGTCGCCGGGTCCTTGGCGAGGTCGGGAACGGCCTTCGTGGCGGCTGCGACACCGACGGACGGGTCCGCCGCGATCTCGTTCATCGCCTTGAGGGTTGCCCGGACGAAGCCGGACACGGCCGCCTTCTTCGCCTGGAGGGTCGTCGCACCGACGATGATCCCCGGCCCGGGCAGCGGCACGGAGCTCTCGACGGTCAGGACCTTCACGTCGATGCCCGATTGCCGGAGCTGGACCGGCTCGTTGTTGACGAAGCCGGTCGCGGCGTCGACGGCCCCTTGCGCCAGCGCCGTCGCCTGCCCGAAGTCCGGGTACTCGACGACCGTGACGTCCGACGTCTTGAGGTTCGCGGACGAGAGCAGGGCCTGGAGCATGACCCACGACGACCCGTACTTGCCGGGGATCCCGATCTTCTTGCCCTTCAGGTCGGCGGCGGACGCGATCCCCGACGACGACTTGGCGAGAACGATCGACGGGAACTGGCCGTAGATCGTGGCGACGTACCGGATCGGGATGCCCTGGCTGACCGCGGGGATCACGCTCGTCCCGTCGGACAGGCCCAGGTCGACGGTCCCCTGCCCGACCTTCGGCACGAGGTCTGCGTCGATCTGGTTCTGGAACGTCACGCTCAGCCCCTCGGCGGCGTAGTAGCCGGCCTGGTCGGCGCGGTAGAAGGCGGCGAACTGCACGCTCGGGATGTAGCCGAGGCCGACGGTTAGCTTCGTCGCGGCCGATGGCGCTGGGCTCGAGCTGCTCGAGCAGGCGACGACGACGACGCCAGCGGCGACGAGGCTCGCGAGCGCGACGGCGATGAGTCGAGGACGGAGACTGGGCACGGGTTCCTCCAGGTGGCGGGACGCGCTGGGCTACCGAAGGCCGACGAAGCGGCGCTCGGCGAGGACGACGAGGGCGTAGCAGGCGATCCCCAGCAGGGCGATCGTCACGAGGGTCGCGAAGAGGAGCGGGATGTCGAACAGGCTGCCCCGGGCGAGGTTGATGAGGACACCGAGGCCCTTGTCGGCCCCCGCCCACTCGCCGACGATCGCGCCGACGACGGCCAGGGTGACCCCGACGCGGAGGCCGCCGAGGATCGACGGCAGGGCGCCCGGAATCTCGACGTCGACGAGGATCCGGCGGCGGGTCGCCCGGAGCGATCGGGCGAGCTCGAGCAGGCCGCGGTCGACGGACCGGATTCCGACCATCGTCGCGACCGCGACAGGGAAGAACACGATCAGCCCGCAGATGACGACCTTGGCGAGGAGCCCCGGCCCGAACCAGACCGCGAGGAGTGGCGCCAGGGCGAGGATCGGGACGGCCTGGGCGGCGACGAGGTACGGCGAGAGGACCCGCTCCAAGGCCGGCGACCGAGCGAGACCGTAGCCGGCGACGACACCGGCGACCGCCCCAACGGCAAACCCGAGCGCCACCTCGACGACCGTCGTCCAGGCGTGAGGCGCCATCGTCCCGTCGGTCCAGGCGGTGACGAACCGGGTCGCAACCTGCTCGGGCGCTGGCAGGATGAAGACCGGGAGCCGGCCGAGGACGACGACGAGCTTCCAGGCGGCCACGAAGACGATGAAGGCCGCGGCAACCGGACCGGTGTCCGCGACCGGGCGTCGCAGGCTCGGCCCGCTCGTCACGGCCATCATGCGGCTCGCTCCGGGACCTCGAGGTGGCGCCGGATCGCGGCAGCCGCCTCGGAGACGATCGCCCCGTCGAGCGTCGCGAGCGACCGCGGCCGCGGCGCATCGATCCGGATCTCGGCGGCGACGCGACCCGGCCGCGGCGTCAGCACGATCACCCGGTCCGCCAGCAGGATCGCCTCGGGGATGCTGTGGGTGACGACGACCGCGGTCGACCCCGTCCGCGCCTGGAGCCCCAGCAGCTCCAGGTTGAACCGCTCGCGGGTCAGGGCGTCGAGTGCGCTGAACGGCTCGTCGAGCAGGAGGACCTCGGGCGCGAGCGCGAGGGCGCGGGCGATCGCCGCCCGCTGGCGCATCCCGCCTGACAGCTGCACGGGCCGCAGCTCCGCCGCATCGCGAAGGTCGACGAGGTCGAGGAGCTCGTCGACGCGAGCGACGACTCGCTCCTGGTCCCACCCGGCAAGCTCGAGTGGCCACGCGACATTGGCCGCGACGGATCGCCATGGCAGCAGCCGCGGCTCCTGGAACACGAGGCCGATCCGTGGGTCCGGCCCGGCGATCGTGTCGCCCCCGAGCGTGATCACGCCGCGCTGCGGCCGGAGAAGCCCAGCCGCGGCACGCAGGAAGGTCGACTTGCCGCATCCGTTCGGGCCGATCAAGGCCACGATCTCGCCGCCCGCCACGCGCAGCGACAGGCCGTCGAGGGCGACGGTCGGCGGCGCGTCGCGGGTCGCGGCCGGAAACTCGACCGTCAGGTCGTTGGCGACGAGGTCCGACGACGGGGCCGTCACGTCGACGCCGCCAGGTCGCGAACGATCGGCGCGATCGCCGGATGAAGGCGGCGGTACGCCTCGAACGAAGCGTCGTATCGGTCGCGCGTCGCCGGATTCGGCTCCAGCCGGCGCGCGACGCGGGTCATCCCGTGGATGGCCGACGGCAGGTCGGCCCAGGCCCCAACCGCCGTCGCCGCGACGATCGCGGCGCCCGTGACGGCGGTCTCGAGGACCGCCGGAACCTCGACCGGGAAGCCCGTGACGTCGGCCTTGATCTGGTTCCACGTCTCGCTCCGGGCCGGCCCGCCGCAGACGCGCATCGCGCGAACCTCGGCCCCGGCGTCGACGATCCCGTCGGCCACGTGGCGGATCGCGAACGCGGACGCCTCGAGGATCGCCCGGGTGAGGTGGGCCCGACCGTGGCCGAGCGCCAGCCCAACGAACGCGGCGCGCGCCGTGGGATCCCAGAGCGGAGACCGCTCGCCGGCGAGATACGGCAGGAAGACGACCCCGTCGGCACCCGCCGAGATCGTGCCGGCCTCCTCGATCAGCGTCTCGGCCGGCGACCCGCCGCCGAGCACGTCGAGCCGGAACCAGTCGAGGGCGCGACCGGTCGCCGCCATCGCCCCGCCGACCGAGAACAGGCCCGGGAGTGGCGCGATCGTCGAGAACGAGCCGGGGACAGCAAGCGGCCGGTTCCAATAGACGCCGAAGCCGCCGGCCGAGCCACCCGGATCCATCGCATCGCCGGCGCGCGTCATCCCGGCGCCGTGGAAGCTCGCCCAGGCGTCGACGATCCCGGCGACGACGGCGATCCCCGGCCGCAGGCCGAGGGTCGCGGCGGCGTCCGCCCGGAGCTCGCCCACGACCGACCCGGCCACGATCGGCGGCGGCACCTTGGCCGACTGCAGGCCGAGGCGATCGAGCGTGGCCGCGTCCGGGAACGGCTGGTCCGCGACGAGGCTCGTGGTGGCGCGCCCGGTCAGCCGCATCGCGACGGCGTCCCACGTCGCGAGGTACCAGCATGTCGCCCCCGCGGCTGCGACGTCATTCCGCTCGAGCCACAGGGCGGCGGGCAACCCGGCGAGGCTCCAGCCCTGGAGGCCCGTGGCGGCCGCGAGCTCGCCCCCCTCGGCGGCCGATCGGGTGTCCTGCCAGATGATCGCCGGGTGGGTCGCGCGGCCGGCCTCGTCGACGGGGACGAGCGTCGGTCCGTGGCCGTCGATCCCGATGCCGCAGACCTCGCCCACGTCGAGGCGGATCAGCTCGCGAACCGCGATCCCGATCGCACCCCACCACGCCTCCGGGTCCTGCTCGGCCCGGCCGGTCGCCGGGTCGGCATTGGTCGAGTACCCGGCCCGGGCGAGGCCGAGCAACCGCCCGTCGAGCCCGACCAGCCCGGCCTTCACCTCGGTCGTGCCGAGGTCGATCGCGAGGATCGCCGTCTCGCGGCTCACGCGGCCCGTCCGGTTGCGTCGAGGTCCAGGACCGCCTCGGCCGTCGGCTCGTCGGTCACGAGCACCGTCAGCGTCCCACCGCGCAGGGCGCCGAGGATTGGACGGACCTTCGAGGTCCCGCCGGCGACGCCGATGCGAACCGGGACGCGCGGCAGCTCGCGCGCATCGAACGCGATCGTCCGGTCGCGAAGGGCGTCGCAGACGAACCGGCCGTCGATGTCGAACGGGCTGACGAGGACCTCACCGACGGCGCCCGACCGGTCGAGCTCCGCGACGATGCGGGGTCCGAGCGCGGCGGCGCTCCAGGTTGGGCCACCGATGCCGAACGCGGCGACCTCGAGGCGCTCCCAGAGGTCGGCGATCCGGCGGACGCCGGCGTGGGCGACGAGCGATCGCTTCGTCGCCGGGTCGTCGACCAGGCCCGGCGCCAGCAGCCCGATCGGCAGCCCGCCGATGCCATCGGCGACGCGACGGAACGGCTCACGCGCGGGCCCGGCGAACCAGTAGCCGCCGCACAGGGGGACGACGGTCGCACCCGTCTCGTGGAGCGGCTCGTCCGCGGCCACCGCGTCGGCCACCGCCGAGATCGAGGCCCCGTCGCCGATCCCGACCACCGCTCCGTCGCGGATCGCACCGCGGAGCACATCGGCGGCGAGCCGGCCGATCATCCGCCGGCTGACATCCTCGGGCCCGAGCAGCCCCGGCGTCAGGTGGACCGCGGCGAGGCCGAACCGCTCGCGGAGCCGCTCGCCGGCGGTCGACGACACCGCCGCCCCGTCGACGATCCGGATCTCGACGATCCCCTCGGCCCGAGCACGCTTCAGGAGCCGCGAGACCTGCGGCCGGGTGACGCCGAGGATCTCCGCCACGCGTGACTGCGTGTCGCCGAGCTCGTAGTAGAGCCGGCTCGCCTGGATCAGCTGCTGGATGTCGGACACGTGGCTCCCGGGTCGGATCCTCTGCACATCTGCACTGTACAAATGTGCAGTCTCGCCGAGCGGGAGCCTGGCGTCAAGGCGCGAGCAGGGCCTCCGCGCCGGACCGGTCGATCGGATCGAGGGCCGGTCCGAGATCGAGGGCGCGACGGACGAGCACGCGGCCGGCCTTGTCGTCTCCCGCGGCGATCCCGATCGCGCCGGCGTGGTACAGGATCCGCGCGTCGATCGAGCCAGTCGCCAGCGCCCGGGCGCTCTCGGATCGTGCGGTCGTGAGATCGCCGAGGCGGTAGGCCGCCCACGCGACCAGGTCCAGCCCGGCTGCGTCGGGGCGGATCTTCGCGGCCGCCGTGGCTCGGTCGAGGACCGCCTGCGTCGCGGCGCCGTGGTCGAGGTCGAAGGCGAGGATCTGGCGGTCGAACAGCTGAGCCGACGTCCCGCCCAGGCGGTCGATGACGCCGATGGTGTCGGCCGCCTGGGCCGCGCCTTTCGTATCGCCGGTCGCCGTGAGCAGATCGGCTAGAAGCCCGAGCGTCTCGGGCCGCGGTGCGATCGCGGCCGCCGTCCGGAGCTGGGCGATCGCCGCGGCGTCGTCGCCCGCCGCCGCATCCAGACGGGCCGACCCGAGGAGCGCGAGCTGGTTGGCCGGCCGCATCGCGAGCGCCGCGTCGAACGCCGACCGTGCCGTGGCTGCGTCACCCGTCAAGCGGGCCATCTCGCCGAGCTGGGCCTCGTAGAACGACGGATCGCTGGTCGTCGACTCCGCGGCGCCGTCCCGAGCCCTCGTCGCGAGCCGCATCGCCTCGGCGGCGTGGCCGGTGAGCCACGCGAGCCTGGCCTCCCGCGCATCGAGCGCCGGGCCGGGCATGATCGCGGCGATCTTCGTGTACGTGGCCGCGGCCTCGTCGAGTCTGCCGAGCTCCAAGCGGGCGTCACCGGCCACCGCGAGGGCATCCACGTTCCGTGGCTCCTCACGGAGGATCGCCTCCGCCAGCGCGAGCGCGCCCGTGAAGTCGTGGGTTGCCTGGAGCACCGTTGCCTTGAGCGCCCGCGTCCCAGTCGATACGGGGTTGGCGTCGACCGCTCGATTCGCGGCGGTGAGCGCTCGCTCGTAGTCGGCCGCGTCGCCGGTCAGGCGACCCCGACCCAGATAGAGGAGCGCGACGTTGCCGGCCGAGATGTCGTCTCGGGCGTCGGCCGCCGCCTTGGGGACCCAGATCCGGAGCTGCTCGTCGATGTTCGCCAGGTCGTCGGGAGCCGCGTCGGCGGCGCCCGGCTGGAAGGCGAAGGCGTCGGCGCGATCGGGCTCCGTGTTCGTCGACGACGGGACGGGCCGCGTGGCCCAGCCGGCGACATACGTCGCGGCCACGATCGCGACGGCCGCGACGAGGATCCCGACGGCCCGAACGCGAGTCGGCCGGGGCCGGTGTGGCGACTGGAGGACGGTTCGGAGAGTGGTCATCGTCGTGTGCGTCCCTGGCGGCAACGGAAGGAAGGGATGAGGGCGGATGCGGGAGGCGGCGCGCCAGCCGCCTCCCGCGATGGGATCAGTGAGGGATCCCGAGGTACGGCCAGCTGGCCTGGTAGTCCGAATGCGGGCCGACGCAGTCGGACGGAATGGCACCGGTGGCGTCACGCTCCGGGAAGAGACCCAGCGGGTCGCCACCGGTCGTGATGTTCAGCTCGACGTCGATGACGTCGTCGGTCAGGCGCCGGCCGTTGAGCGGACCGACCGCATGGGTCGACGTGTCATAGGTGAGGACGTCGGGGATCAGGACCGAAGCGAGCGCCGCGGCCTCTCCGGGCAGGTACGGGCCCTCGCTGTCCCCGGCGGACAGAGCGAGGAGTGTGTTCTGGACGTTCGTCCGGAACTTGCCGCTGTCCACCGTCGCCTGCACGCTCGGTGGCGTGACGTTGAACTCCTCCTTGTCGGCGGCGGTGTGGTTGAAGACAGTGTTGATCGCGGGGCGGCCCATCTGGTCGCGGCCGACCCATTCGCCGTTGATCCACTGCTCGGTCGTCGCCCAGACGCCGATATGGCGACCGAGGGCGGCGTCCGGCACCTCGACGATGATCGCCAGGGTGTTCAGGGTCTTGAAGAAGTCGGTGGGATCGGCGTCACAGAGCGTGTTCGTGTTCGGGCCGAGGCCGAGCGAGCCACGGAACCCGAGGAGGTCGAAGAAGAACGGGTCGGAGCGCAGGCCGGCGAAGAGCTTGCCGCCGGTCGACACGGGCACGGTGTTGCCGGTCGCGCCGGACGCGATCTGGGAGCCGTTGCGGGTCAGCCGGACTGTCTGCTTGTGATCCGGGCCGGAGCCGACCGCGCCGAACCGGGCGACGTAGTCGACGTCGGCGACGTTGTCGCCGTTGGTGTCGACGTGGAGCGTGTAGCGGACGTTCGTGCCGAAGGCGAGCGGCCCGAGCAGGCCGGCCGCCGGGCTGACCGTCATGGCCAGCACGGTCTTGGCGGCGTTGGCGCCGTCGAACACATAGACGTCGTTGATGTCGCGGTCGCCCTGGAGCGAGCCGGCCGACAGAGATCCGAGGCTGGGCGCGTCGAGGTGGTCGGCGGCGTTCGCGAGGAACGGCGCCGCGCCCACCGTGAGGATGACGGCTGCCGCGCCGAGCGCGGCCAGCCGACGTGTCCTGGGCATGGTTCGATCGATCCTTTCTGGATCTGCGTGACGGGCGTCCGCGCCTCCGCGGGACGGCCCCCTGGGGTCTCGACCGACGGGCGTCGCGACCAACCCACGATCGTTCGGCCGTGGATGCGCAGGCCCAGGACGTTCGGATGAATCGTTCGATGACGAGGGCGTGACGCCGGCCCGGACCGCCTAGATGACTCGCCCCGGGTTCATGATCCCGAGCGGGTCGAGCGCCGCCTTGATCGTCCGCATCACGTCGATGACGTCGGGCCCGACCTGGTCGACGAGCGCCGCCCGACGCGACAGCCCGATGCCGTGTTCGGCCGTGACCGTTCCGCCGAGCGCCAGCGCCGACGCGAAGATCTCGTTTCGCACGATCTCCGTCAGCTCGGCGGCCCGCGGATCGTCACGGTCGAAGATGAAGTTCGGGTGGAGGTTGCCGTCACCCGCGTGACCGAACGTCGCGACCCGGACGCCGTGCCGGTCGGCCGCTTCCTGGATCGCGACGAGCAGCTCGGGCACCCGGCCGCGGGGAACGCCGACGTCCTCCATCCGGACGGTCCCCTGCCGTTCGAGCGCGCGGAGGGCGAGCCGGCGGGCCTGGCGCAGCCAATCGGCCTCGGTGGCGTCCTGAGCGCGGACGAGGCTGCTGGCCCCGGCGCCCTCGCATGCGGTCATCGCCGCGTCCAGCTCCGCTGCGGCGGCCGTCGCCGGCAGGTCGCTCTCGACGAGGAGCATCGCCGCGGCCTCCCGGTCGAGACCGAGCTGGAACGCGTCGTCGACCGCGCGGATCGTCTCGCGGTCGAGCAGCTCCAGCGTCACCGGATGGAGGCCGGCGTTGACGATCGCGGCCACGCCCTGACCGGCCGCGGCGAGTGACGGGAAGAAGGCCAGCAGCGTCGACCGCGGCGGTGGGGCGACGTGGAGCCGGAGGGTCGCCTCGGTGATGATCCCGAGCGTCCCCTGCGACCCGACGAACAGGTGGGTCAGCGCGTAGCCGGCGACGTCCTTGACGTTGCGCCCGCCGGTCCGGATCACCCGGCCATCGGCGAGGACGACCTCCAGGCCGAGGACGCTGTCGCGGGTCTGGCCGTACTTCACGCAGCACAGTCCGCCGGCGTTCGTCCCGAGGTTCCCGCCGATCGAGCAGATCTCATAGCTCGCCGGATCCGGGGCGTAGAACAGGCCCTCCGCTGCGACCGCCGCCTTCAGTTCCGCGTTGAGGATCCCGGGCTGGGTCACGACCACGAGGTTCTCCCGGTCGATCTCGAGGACCCGGTTCATCCGGGTCAGGGCGATCGTCAGGCCACCCTCGATGCCGGCGGCGCCGCCGGACAGCCCCGAGCCGGCGCCGCGGGGGACGACCGGGACGCGATGCTCGGCGGCGAGGCGGACGAGGGCCGCCACCTCGGCAGTCGACTCGGGGAGGGCCACGGCCAGGGGCAGCCCGGCGTGGAGGTACGCCGTCTCGTCGTTGCGGTACGACTCGCGGTCGGTCTCGTCGGTCAGCAGCCGGAGGTCGGGCAAGGTCGCCCGGATCGCGACGAGCAGGGCCTCGCCCACCGCGGGCTTGGTCGCCGAGCTCGGGGCGGACGATGTGGCCATCGCCCGCAGTCTATCGGGCGGTCGACCGACGGCCGATCGGGTCGTACGATTCCGGCATGCGGCTCACCTGGGCCCTGCCCCGCGCCGCCCTCTTGGCGATCGCCCTGCTCCTGATCCTCGCGACCTCGTTCGAGCTGGTCCTCGACGCCCGCTCTCGCCCGGCGGAGACCGGTGGGATCGCCGAGCGACCGACGATGGCCGAGGTGACGCCCACCGGCGCGGCCGCGTCGTTCGTCACTCCGGACCCGGGCGATGGGGCCGCCGCCCCGACAGTCGACGCCATCCGCCCCGGCTCGGTGAACGCGACGAGCATGAACCTGACGGCCGAGTACCTGGCGACCGTCACCGTGAACTTCGGAACGCGGGCGCTCCGGGTCAACGAGCTGATCATCGCCACGAACACGTCGGGCAAGGCGATCGACCGCCTCGAGCTGAACACGGTCGCCGCGCGCCTGGGCGGGATGCGGATCGTCCGGGCGTCGGTCGACGACGTCGCGGTCCATCCGACGGTCACCGACCAGACGATCCATTTCCCGCTCGGCGGGATCCTCGACCCGGGCGCCCAGGCCCGGGTCCGGTTGACCTACAGCGCGACGCTCCGCAGCACGACGACCGGGTCGAACTGGCTCTTCACCCGGGCGAACGGGATCCTCGAGATGCATCGCTGGCTGCCCTGGATCAGCAAGCCGACGCCGTTCAACCGACCGAACCACGGCGATCCCTTCGTGACCGGTGTGAGCCCGCGCGTCCGGGTCACGATCATCAGCGACCGCGCGATCCGCTGGGCGACGACCGGCGAGCCGGCGGGCGGCAGCGGCCTGACCAGGAAGTTCGAGGCCGTCAACGTCCGCGACTTCGCGTTGGCCGGTGCGCCTGACTATGCGGTCCGCTCGGCGACCGTCGGCGGCGTCGTGATCCGGGTCTGGTCGCGCCGGGGCTTTCCCGCGGCGACGGTCCTGTCCGCCGCGAAGACGGCGCTGTCGAAAGAGGCCGCCCTCCTCGGGCCGTACCCGTACCCGACGTACGACCTGGCCCAGACCGCCGGCGGCTTCGGGATGGAGTCGCCGGGCCTGACCTGGATCCCGACCGGCGCCGGCAACCTCGGCTACCTCGTCGCCCACGAGACGGGCCATCAGTGGTTCTACGGGATCGTCGGCAACGACCAGGCCCGCCAGCCGTTCGACGACGAGGCGGCCACCGACTTCGTCGCCCGCTACGCGCTGGGCCTCCGTCGCGCGTCGCGCTGCTCCACGGCGCGGCTCGACCTGACGATCTACCAGTACTCGAGCGCCTGCTACTACGAGGACATCTACATCCAGGGCGGGAACCTGCTCGACGACACCCGCAAGGCGATGGGCTCGACGGCGTTCTGGGCCGCGATCCGCGACTACCTGGCCACCTACCGGTTCAAGATCGCGACGACCCAGGCGCTCCTGAGGACGCTCGACGACCACACGCCGCTCGATCTCGGCGCGACCCGCTTCCGGAGCCGGTTCCCGAGCTACTACTGACGTCGGGGTGTCACGGGCCACCGACCAGCGCGAATTCGGCGTAGGCGTCTGACCCGACGCGAACGTAGACGACGGTGGCGCATGCGCCCGCGAGAGCATCCCGGGTGCACGGACGGAGGCCCTGCGCGTCGGGGCCCGGGCACGACGGCAAGAGCCCGAACGGACCCGGATCAGCGAGGACGAGCGGGTCTCCAAGCGCGTCGATCTCGGCTCGGGTTCGGATCCGGTCGCCGCCCCGGTAGTGGCGGTCGCAGACCGTGATCGTGGGGGCGAGGATCGGCGGGGAGATCGGCCCGATCCCGACGAGCTCTGGCACGAGAAGCATGCCGACGGCCAGCGCGATCAGGACGGCGACGATGCGTGGGGCTCGCCGATGGGCCGTCGTCATCGATGCTCGGACGCCGACAGGATCCGTGCTGTGTCGGCGGCGCGACAATCACTGTTGAGCGTGTCACGCCATGATCTGGACGCCCGTCACAGCCGCCAGCCGATCGTTGGATCGGTCCCCGTGCCGTTGGTGAGAACGATGCCCCCTCGTCCCGGTCGATCGTCGACGCGTTCCCTCGTCCCCGCGCTCGTCGCCGGTGCCCTGTTGGTGGGCTGCGCGGCAGCGACACCATCGCCGTCCCCATCGCCCGCCGTCGCGTCGGCCACGGCACCGGTGGCCATGCCTTCGCCCTCGGCCACGCCGGCCCCGCCTAGCGTCGCCCCGTCGGCGACTCCGCCCCCCGCTGTGGGCGCGGCGCCGGCCGGCCCGTGGTCGTCGCTGGCCTGGGTCGATGCCGGACCGATGCCGATCATCGCGCCGACGGGCAGCCAGACCTTCATCCTCAATGTGTTCGGCTGGTCCGGCGGCTACGTGGCCTTCGGCTCGAACGGCGGCAACGACGGAACGGACAACCCCCAGCCGATCACCCTCATGACCAGCTCGTCGACCGACGGGGTCCACTGGTCCGCGGCAAAGTCGATCGACCTTCACGGCTTCACGGATTCGGTCCAGATCGCCGGCGTTGCGGCGGCCCCGGGCGCGGTGCTGGCGCTCGGCGAATATCCCGCCGACACCTGCGGCGGGCCGCAGACGCTCGCCGGCATCTGGCGGTCGACCGACGGCGTCGCCTGGAGCCGGCCCGCCCTCTCGGCCGACATGCAGAAAGGCGGGATCGAGACCCTCGACGGTGGACCGGCCGGCTTCATCGCGACCGGGGTCCACCATGACGGGACCCAGGCGGTCTGGCTGTCGCTCGATGGGGCCGCCTGGCGCGGCGCTCCGCTCCCGATCGTGACGAGCGGCAAGCTCGTGGTCCAGGACGGCCACAGCGTCGCGGGCGGTCTCGTGCTGTCCGGCGCGGTCGTCGGGCCGGAGGGCTGCGGCGGCGCGAGCGCGATCCATCCCGCCGTGTGGTGGTCTGCCGACGGCAAGCAGTGGGCCCGTGAGCCGCTGCCGGGGGCCTCGTCGTCGGCCGACGTCACTCTTTGGACGGAGAAGATCGCCGACGACGCGCTCGTCGCGATCGAGGGGGCAGGCGATCGCCCGAAAGTCTACTGGTCCACGGCCGACGGGCGCACCTGGCGGAAGCTCGCCGTCGCGTCCGAAGACGCGGGGTTCGGGATGATCGGCGACGGCCGCCACGCCATCGTGGCGAACTCTGGCGACGGGACGGGTCCGATCATGTTGACGGAGGTCGCGAACGACCTCACGACGACCCCGATGCTCCAGAGCGGGGCGTCGCCGATGCAGGCGGAGAACGGGCCGGGCTGGAACTTTGCGGTCGGCCCGACCGGCGTCCTGGCGGTGGCGAGCGACGGTTCGTCGGTCCGTCTCGGAGTGCCCGGCGGCTAGCCGGATCCTGCCCGGCGATCCGCCGCGCGGGCGTGGGGCATCTGCCGGAAGCCGGTCGGCAACACCGGCCGCCACGCCCGCCAGAGGGCGACGAGCCAGCCCGAGACGAGCCGCTCGCGGACGCCCCAGGGCAGCCCGTAGCCGGCACGGATCGGCTCCGGCAGCAGCCCGATCGACGGCCAGAGCGTCCAGGCGTAGGCCGCGGGCGGCAGCCATCCGAGCGCGGGCACAACCGGCCCGAGAGGCGGGTGGAGCACGGCGTGGGCGAGCTCGCGAGCCGTCGCCTCGACCGCCACCGAGCCGCCCGGGGCGGTCGCGGTCGCAAGGTAGGCCTCGAATGCGTCGAGGTCGGACGGCAGGAGGGCTGCCGGAATCCCGAAGGCACGGCCAATGGGCAATGTCTCGGCGTAGTAGCGCGCTCGCCGGACGCGGGGCAGGGGCTCGAGCCAGGCGTCGGCCACGACGATCGTCGAGTCGACCAGCGTGGCGTGGACCCACAGCGCCAGCTCCGGGTCGCGAGCCCGGTAGGTCGGGCCGGTGATCGACCGGTGGAGCCCGTTGAGCCGGCGGATCTCCGCGCGTGCCGCCGTTCCCGTCCCGTAGACGATCCGGAGATAGCTCCGCAGCGTCCCCTGGAGGCGCCGCCACGGATCCGCCCGGAAGTCGCTGTGGTCGGCGACGCCGGCGGCCACCGCCGGGTGGGCGAGCTGCATCAGGAGCGCGCGCGGCCCTGCCCCGAACAGGAGCATCGCTTCCCTGTTCAGCGCCCAGGCCTCCGATCCGGGACCATACAGACCCCGGGCGTCGCCATCGGCGGCGGCGTCGTCGAGCGCAGCGGGCTCGGTGATCCGGGTCGGCAGCATGAGCGAAGGATCGGGCATGGAACGGTGGGGCGCCGAGTTCGACCCGGACCGGCTGGCAGACCTCGAGACCGGCATGTGGAAGGCCTACTACCGGCGGCAGCCGGCGCGGCTACTCGGGCTGCTCGTCAAGGGCGTCCGCGAGCAGGCTCGGGCATCGTGGCCGCGGGCCCTCGCGGCCAGCCTGTTCTGGACGAAGGCCGCGGCCCAGTTCGCCCGCTCCACCGGCGACTACGACCGCTTCGCGCCAGACATCGCGCGCGGCTATCGGCTCCTCGGATTGCCGGCGAGCGTCGACGCGGCGGAGGTCGCCCGGCGCGAGCTCCGCTGGTGGGTCGTCCGCCGCGAGATCGGGCTGGCTGCCGGACAGGCGGCCGGCGAGGCGATCACGCGCCTTTACGCTGCGTTGTACGAGCTGCCGGAGTCGGAGGTCGCCGAAGCCGGTCGACTCCGCGGTGAGGCCGCCGAAGTCCGCGACCGCGGCGCGACGGGCGATCCGGACGGGCCGACGGGACGCGGAGCGGCCTACTGGCCGCAGGTCGCGCGGCTGCTCCGCGAGTCGTACCGGGAGCTGAAGCGGTCCGTGTCCACCTCGGGCTGACGGTGCCGGTCAGCCCTCGCCCGGCCGCCGCCCGACCACCCACCACGCCGCCGGGAAGGCCGCGGCGGCGAGGAGGAGCTTGATCGCGTCGCCGACGATGAACGGCGTCAGGCCCTTGGCGATCCCCGTCGCGAGGTCGAGATGGGCGACTGCCATGAGCCACGGCACGCCGATGAGGTAGATCGCGATCTCGCCGACGATCATGGCACCGATCGCGCCGATGATGCGGCGGTCCCAGCCGAGCTCGGCCAACCGCCCGACGATCGCGGCGGCAAGGACGAACCCGACGATATAGCCGCCGGACGCACCGAGGATCACGTTCACTCCGCCCTTGCCCTCGGCGAAGAAGGGCAGACCGATCAAGCCGATCAGGACGTAGAGCGCCACGCTCGCGACGCCGCGTCGGAAGCCGAGCGCGCCACCCACGAGCAGGACACCGAAGGTCTGGCCGGTGACCGGCACCGGCGACCCGGGTACAGGGAAGACGATTCGCGCGGTCAGGTAGATCAGCAGCGCGCCGAGGACGATCAGCGCGACGTGGCGGACCCGGCTGCCCATCCGCTCGCCGACGCGGATCGGGACGAGGAAGTCCGCGATCGTGATGCCGCGCTGGTCGGCCGGCAACTGGTCCAGGCGGGACGTGGCGCTGATCATCGACCGACGAATCCCTCCATGGGCGCGGCCCCCGGCCTCCCTCTCTGGTCCGCGCGGCGCGCCGAGTCTACCACCGGCCCTACTCGTGCTGGACCGCCGCGACGATCGCCAGCCGGCTCGCGAGCCGGGCCGGATACCAGGCCGCGGCCATCGAGACGGCAACCCCGAGAACAACCGCGGCGACGATCGACGCCCACGGCACATCGAGGACGGGCGGCCCGCCGCCGGTCAGGAGCACCAGCACCGCCGCCGCGATCAACCCGGTCACGATCCCCAGCGCGGCTCCGACGATCCCGAGGATCCCGGCCTCGACCACCACCGTTCGGCGGACCTGGCCGCGGGTCATGCCGGCCGCCCGCAGGACGCCCAGCTCGCGGACCCGCTCCAGCACGCTCACGGTCAGGGTGTTGACGATGCCGAGCGCCGCCACGACGACGACGACGATCGCGAGGGCGTCGAACAGGCCGAACACCTGGCCGAGCGCGACGTCGACTGCCCCGGCAACGCGTTCCAGCGGGTTTGGCTCGAGGGCCGAGTCGCGGGCCAGCTGTTCGACGGCGGGCCGGGCCGTCGCCTCGGCCCCGGGGTCGTAGCGGACGGCCAGGAAATCAGCGCCCTGAACGCCGAACGTCGCGCTGGCGTCGGGCCAGCCGATCAGGACCGCTTCTCCGACGGAACCGGGCAGCGACCGCTCGACGACGCCCACGACCCGCAGGTCCGCGACCTTGCCGCCGCCGACGGCCAGCGTCAGCGTCGAGCCGAGGCCCAGGCCGGTCCGGTCGGCGATCGCCCGCGGCAGGATCGCGACGCCGCCCGCATCGAGCGCCGTCAGCGCCGCCGATCGGTCGCCCGCGACGAACCGCAACCTCCCATCGTCGAGCAGGTCCCCGCCGCGGACCGCGGCCGCGTCCATCCGGACGCCGTTCCGGGCGACCTCGAACAACGCGATCGGGCTGACTCGGGTCACCCCGTCGGTTGCCGCCACCTGGGCGATCACGTCCTCGTCGAGCGCCACCGGACGGATCGACGTGAGCAGCTCGTCGCCGGGGATGACCTCGCGCAGCCAGGCCGACGCGGCCAGCCGCGACTGCTGAGCGACCGTGCCCACCGCCACGACCATCGCGAGCCCGATCGCGAGGGCCCCGACGGTCAGCGTCGTCCGGCTGCGGTCACGAACGATCGACGCGCGGGCCAGGCGCTCCTCGAGCCGGAAGCCGGCCCGGAACGGCAGACCGGCGATCCGTCCCAGCGCTCCGATGGCCGGGCGAGCGGCGAGGACGGCGGCGAGGAGGAGCAGGTAGACGATCGCGGATCGGACGAGACCCTCCGGTCCGATGTCCCGCGGCCAGATCAGCAGCCCGCCGATCCCGACCGCGACGAACACCGCGATGAGCCAGCGGAGCCGGGCGCGCCGAGCAGCGGCCGGGTCGAGCCGCTCGCGAAGGGCCTCCACGGGCGGGATCGACCCGGCTCGACGGGCCGGTTCGATGGCGGCGGCGATCGTGACGGCGAGGCCGATGACGACGACGGCCACGATGGAGACCGGTCGCGGGTCGACCCGCTCGAACGGGATCGACTGGACGGTTCGCAGCTCCTGCGCCATCAGCTCCGCCAGGACGACGCCGGCCGCCAGCCCCAGGAGTGAGCCCAGGGCGCCGAGAGCCACGGCCTGGGCCAGGACGAACGCCACGAGCTGGCGGCGCGTCGCCCCCGCGGCGCGCAGCAGGCCGAGCTCCCGGATGCGTTCGGTGACCGTCATCGACAGGGTGTTGAAGATCAGGAAGGCGCCGACGAACAGGGCGACGGCCGCGATCAACGCGGTCGTCGAGCGGAAATCGGCCGTCGACGAGCGAAGTGACGCCGCCACGTCCGACGGCGACGACAGGACGTACGGCTGGCCGGTCAGGGCCAGGCCGATCGCGTCGGCGGTCTCGGCCGGCGTCGCGCCCTCGCCGGCGATGATGTCGATCCGGCTGACCGTCGGGTCGCCGAAGGCGCGCTGCATCGTCCCGAGCGGAAGGACGACCGTCCGGCCGGCGCTGCCCACGAAGGGGCCGTCGCCGGCGAGGATGCCGCTGACCGTCAGATCGACCGGCCCGTCGGGGCCCTGGAACGTCACGGTGTCGCCGAGCCCGTAGCCGTCGCTCGCCGCGAGGGTCTGGGTCACGAGCGCATCCGGGCTGTCGTTCCCGGTCAGGCCCGATCCCGAAACCAGGACGAGGTCGCGGACCCGCGCCTCGGAACTCGGTTCGATCCCGAGCGCGGTGACGGGCGCCGATGGCCCCGTCTGGTCGACGCCCGGGGTGAGATACGTCCGCTTCTCGAGCCCCGGCGCGGCGACGACGACGCCGGGTGCCCCCTCAACGGCCGACAGGCTGTCGGCCGAGAGGCCGCCCGGGCCGAAGGCCTCGATCCGGAGGTCGGCGCGGCCGACGAGGTCGCGGACGGTCCGGTCGATCGACGCGGTGATCCCGGCGTCGGTCGCGAGCGATGCGTACAACACCCCGACGCCCAGCGCGACCCCCACGACCGACAGGAGGGTCCGGCCGCGGCGGGCGGCGAGGCTCCGGAAGGCGAGCGAGGTCAACCCGCTCATGGGTCAGAGCCCGAGCTCGGCGAGGCGGCTGACGAGGGGCGCCGTGTCGTGATCGTCGCGGCGGCCGAGGACGATCTCGTCGCGGATCCGGCCGTCGCTGATGACGAGGACGCGGTCGGCGTAGGCCGCGGCCTTCGAGTCGTGGGTCACGAGGACCACGGTCTGGTGTCGCTCGACGCACGACCGCCAGAGCGCCTCGAGGATCTCGGTTCCGGTCGTGTAGTCGAGGTTGCCGGTCGGCTCATCGGCGAACAGGAGCGCCGGCCGCGTGACGAGCGCCCGGGCGATCGCGACGCGCTGCTGCTCCCCCGCCGACAGCTGATCGGGCTTGTGGTGCTCCTTCCCGGCCAGGTCGACGAGGGCGATGACGTCGCGGATCCGGTCGGCCAGCTCGCCGTCGCCGGCGTCGGACCCGGCGATCGTGAACGGCAGGGCGACGTTCTCGGCCACGTCGAGCAGCGGGATCAGGTTGAACGACTGGAAGACGAACCCCGTCCGATCGCGGCGCAGCTTCGTCGCGGCGTCATCGCCGAGCTGGCTGATCGTCTCGCCCTGGAGGACGACCTCCCCGGCGGTGGGGCGGTCGAGCCCGCCCAGCAGCTGCAGGAGCGTGGACTTGCCCGAGCCGGACGGGCCCATCAGGGCGACGAACTCGCCCTCGTCGACACTGAGCGAGACGCCGCGCAGCGCATCGACCGTGGTCGCCCCGAGCCGATAGCGCTTGGCGAGGTCGTGCGCCTCGAGGATCGCGGCCATCGGCCCGAGTGTAGCCGGGCGGGATGGGCCGGCGGGACGGGCCAGCCGCGACGAACGCAGTCGGGCGGCGCGGCGACTAGTTGCCGAGGAAGAAGCCAGTCACTCCGGCAACGACCGCTTCGAACAGGCCCGGCGGCGTCGATGGGTCGACCACCCGAAGGCTGGCCTCGGAGGTCCCGGGGGTCGCGTCACGGACCGTCCCCGGCGGTGGCCCATTGCCGATTGCGCCGCCGTTGCCGTTCCCGGCCCCGTTGCCATTGCCAGGGTCGCCCCGGCCGCCCGGCCCGAACCCCTGGCCTTGATCCGCCTGGTCCGGGTCGATCCTGACCGTCGCGGCGGGCGCGGCGTCCGGTGTCGGGGTCGGCGTGGGAATCGCGTTCGGGGTCGGGTTCGGCGTGGGTTTCGGGGTCGGCCTGGGCGTGGCCGCGGGACGCGGTTTGGGCGTCGGCTTCGGCGTCGGCTTCGGGGTCGGCTTCGGCGCCGTGCTCGTCGAGCCGCAGCGGTCGGCGAAGATGACCGTCCACATCTTCTTGCCGGTCGGCCCCTTGTAGGCCCCGATCCCGATCACGTCCCACGACGTGCCGAGGATGTTGGCCCGGTGGCCGGGCGAGTCCATGAATTGGCGCTGGACCGTCGTCGTCGCGACGTCATCCGGGTAGTTGTTCCAGCCGATGTTCTCGCCGGCGATCCGGTAGCAATAGCCATTCTCGTCGAGCACGTGGAACACGTTGTAGCTGTGCCCGAGAATCGTGTGGCTGAAGTAGTTCCGGACGATCATGTCCTTGCTGCGCCAGCGGGCAATCGACGTGAGCGTCGAGTCGACCTTCAGCGCCCGGAGACCGGCGGAGGCGCGGGCCTGATTCGTCAGGGCCACGAGCTGCCGTTCCGACGTCGAGCTGAAGCTGTTGACGTCCCAGGCGAGCGTCGTCTTGGGGAGAGCGAGCAGCCCGATCGACGTCAGCCCGAACGCGATCGCCACCATGACCGCGGCGCGCCGCGGCCCGCGCCGACCGAAGGCGCGAGACTCCAGGAACGGGAGCGGTTGGACGGCGGGGCCGGGGATCATCGACGGTCTGGTCTCGTTCGGTCGCCGGGTGGGGGGGTCCGGGTCGTTCGAACGTAGGCCGTGCCGAGCGAGGCGTCCGGGGCGCGATGGTCCCGGGACGGCGGGTCACGGGTACCAGGATTCGCACCGCACCATGCCGGAGGCCAGCGGACCGGTCGTGGCCGGTCACGACCAGACGGGACTGCACCTGGCGTGGCTGCCGAATTTCCCTCGTGAGCGAACAAGAATCGCCGTTTCCCACTCCCCCCGCGGGTCGGCGCGGACACGTCACGCAGGAGCGAGCGCACCGCATGCCCTCGGGGCAGCCCGGAGGGCCGTTCCAGCCGATCCCAGCGTCTCGACGAGCGCTGACTCTCGACGTTTCCATTCCGCTGCTAGAGAAACCTGCGCAGTCGGGACGAGCTGCGGCGCTGGAACGGGTCAGCGGAGGGCGCCCTCCAGCGCGACCCGAGCATCGGTGCCGGGGTCACGATCCTTCACGATCAGGGCCGTCGCGATCGACAGCCCGCGCGTCGCGGCCCACGCGCCCGGCGCCGGCCGCGACCCCGGGACGACGATGCAGCCGGGCGGGACGACGAGCGGTCGCTCGAGCGTCCCCACGAGCTCGCGCCGGCGGACCAGGTCGAACAGGCGCGCGGTCCCGGTCAGCGTGACGCCTGCTCCGATGACCGCGCCGCGACCGACCAGGACGCCCTCGAGGAGCTGCGAGCCGGCGCCGACGAAGACGTCGTCCTCGACGATCACCGGCCGTGCCCCTGCCGGCTCCAGCACGCCGCCGATCGTGACCCCCGCCGCGAGGTGGACCCGCTCCCCGATCTGCGCGCACGAGCCGACCAGGACATGCGAGTCGACCATCGTCCCGGCGCCGACCCAGGCGCCGACGTTGACGTACGACGGCGGCATCACCACGACGCCGGGGGCCAGGTACGCCCCGTGGCGGATCGCGGTCCCACCGGGCACGATCCGGCGGTCCGGACCTGGATCGATCGGGGGCAGCGCCGCGCGGTCATGGAAGACGAGCGGCCCGGCGTTCCAGGTCGTGATCGTCCGGTCGGCGAACGCCGACAGGATCGCCGTCTTGACGTCCGGGTTCACCCGCCAGCCGTCGGGCGACCCGGGGTCGGGCTCGGCCGCGCGGACCCGGCCGGCGGCCAGCTCCATCAGGACGGCCGGGCCGGAAGACGGTTCTGCGATCGCGGCCGCACCCGAGCCCGCGCTCACGCTTGCGATGCTCATGCCGGGACCTCGTCGCGGGCGTTGATCCGGCCGCCGGCGGCTTCGGCGAGACCGAGAGCCCGGAGCGTCCCCAGCAGCTCGACGCGCGAGGACGGCGCGAGCGGTAGCAGCGGGAGGCGGACTGCGTCCGCGTCCAGCAGGCCCATCAATGACAACGCCGCCTTGACCGGAACCGGGTTCGGGCCGCCGGCGAAGTTCGCCAGGAACAACGGCAGCCAGCGCTCGTGGATCCGGCGCGCGCCGTCCCAGTCGCCGGCGGCAGCCGCCGAGCACAGCCCGACCAGCTCGCCGGGGATCTCGTTGCTCGCCACGGACACGACGCCGTCGCCGCCGAGGGCGAGCACGGGCAGCGTCCAGGCGTCGTCGCCCGCCAGGACGGCGACGTCACGCGGGCGGTCGCGGCAGATCCGGGCGATCTGGTCGAGCGTCCCGCTTGCCTCCTTGATCGCGATCACCCGCGGGTGCTCGGCGAGCCGCAGGAAGACCTCGGCCGGCACGTTGGTGCCGGTCCGCGATGGGACGTTGTAGACCACGATCGGAAGGTCGCCTTCGTCGGCGATCGCCCGGAAGTGGGCCTCGAGCATCCGGCCGTCGGGCCGGTTGTAGTAGGGCGCGACCACGAGCGCCGCGTCGGACCCGAGTGCGGCCGCGCGGCGGGTCGCGGCGATCGTCGCGGCCGTGTCGTTCGTGCCGGTCCCGGCGACGACCGGGACGCGCCGGCGAGAGGGCCGCTCGGCGGCGGTCTCGACGGTGATGGCAATGACCCGGTCGCGCTCGACCGGTGTCAGCGTCGGCGCCTCGCCGGTCGTCCCGCACGGGACGAGGCCGTCGATCCCGGCCAGGACCTGCCAGCGGACCAGCCGCCGGAGCCCGTCCTCGTCGATCGTTCCATCGGCGGCGAACGGCGTGACGAGCGCGGTGAGCGCACCGCGGAGCACGGGACGGGGACCGGTCGAGGTCCGATCGAGGATGCCCATGGCGAAGTTCTCCTTCCTGTGGCGTTCGTGGGGTCAGGCCGCCGGCTGGGCCGGTGACTCGGAAGCGGTTCGCTGACGGGCGGCGATCAGGTCGTCGACGACGTCGTCGAACGGGATCAGACCCGTCCGCCGTGGACCGCCGAGCAGCCAATCGATGGCCGCGAGCGCCCCGGCCGCGTAGCCCGAGCGATCCCGGGCCGTCAGGCGGAGCTCGATGGTCTCGCTCGGACCGTCGAGCGCGACCGCGTGCATCCCGGGCATCGATCCCGACCGGACGACGGCCACCTCGTCGACCGCGATCGGGAGGCTCGCGCCGAGCCGCCGGACGATCTCGCGGGCGGTACCGGATGGCCGGTCTGCTTTCGTGCGACGGTGCCATTCGACGACGGACGGCTCGAACCCGTCGATGGCAGCCGCGAGCCGGGCCGCCTCGTCGACGAGCCGCAGGAAGATCGCGGCACCGAGGGCCAGGTTCGGAGCAACGACGGCCATGGCTCCCGTCCGGCTGATCGCGCGCTCGAGTCGGGCGCGATCGCCGTCCCAGCCCGTCGTCGCGATGACGAGCCGCCGGCAGCCGGCCGCGACGGCCGTTGCGACATTGCCGGCGACGGCGTCGCCGCATGACGCGTCGACGACGACGTCGCTCCCGGCGAGCGCCCCGAGGTCGTGCCGACCCATCGCCGGCCGGCCGTGCATCGACACGACGTCTCTCCGCGCCCGGAGCTGCGCCGCGATCGCCCCCCCGAGGGCCCCGTCGCCGAGGATCGTGATCGTGGACATGTGCGCCTCCTCGTCATCGAGGAGCCGCCGGGATCGAAGGACCCAGGAATCAACGAGCCGCGGTCACCCAGTGGTGTCCGCGGCCCCTGGAGCCTCCGTGCCCGGAGGCTCCTGTTCGGTCGTTCGCTTGCGCGCCGTTCAGAGCCCCAGGGCCCGTGCCTCCCGGCAGGGCCGCCAGAGCTTCTTCTTGGCCTCGTCGGTCAGGAAGATGCGGCGCATGTGAATATGTTGCAGCCAAGTCGGCAAATATGCAAGCGTCGCTCGGTTGCCGTTCGGAATCGTTCCGTGGCGCTAGCTCCCGAACGCTGTCGCGAACGCCGAGTATGTCGGTTCGATCGGCGCGCCGAGGCCGTCCGTCCCGGCGCCCTCGTCGCCGAGCGCGAACCGCCGCGCATCGGGCGTCTTGACGCCGTTGCCGGACAGGACGGCGACGACCTCGTCGCCGTCGCGGATCACCCCGCGCGCCCGGGCGGCCTCGACGGCCCCGACGGTCACCCCGCCCGCGGTCTCGACGAAGACGCCCTCGGTCGCCGCGGTGCGGCGGATCGCCGACGCGGTCACGTCATCCGGGACCGATTCGATCGATCCACCGGTTCGGCGCGCCAGCTCCAGCGCCCCGCCGCCGTCGGCGGGAGACCCGATCGCGAGCGAACGGACGATCGTGTCGGGCGTTCGGACGGGCCGGATCTCGTCGACGCCCTCGGCGAACGCCGTTGCCACCGGCGCGCATCCCTCGGGCTGGCCGCCGACGAACCGGACGACCTTCGGCTCGACGAGCCCGATGTCGACGAGCTCGTCGAAGCCCTTGGCGATCTTCGTGAACATCGACCCCGAGGCGATGGGCCCGACGAGGACGTCCGGCAACCGCCAGCCGAGCTGCTCGGCGACCTCGAAGGCGATCGACTTGCTGCCCTCGGCGTAGAACGGCCGGAGGTTGACGTTGACGAACGCCCAGCCCTCCTCGTCGGCGATCTCCAGGCTCAGCCGGTTGATCTCGTCGTAGGTGCCCTCGACGCGGACGACGGTCGCGCCGTAGCTCAGGGCATGCTCGACCTTGGCCGGCTCGAGGTCGGCCGGGACGAAGACGAAGGCGCGCAGTCCGGCTGCGGCAGCCGCAGCGGCCGTTGCCCCGGCGAGGTTTCCGGTCGAGGCGCAGGCGAGCGTGTCGAAGCCGAACTCGACCGCTCGCGCAGTCGCCACTGCCACGACGCGGTCCTTGAAGCTCAGCGTCGGGTTGCGGGTGTCGTCCTTGAGGTGGAGCGTCGTGCCCGTGCCGAGCCCGAGGTCCCGGGCGAGGCGGTCAGCCCGGACGAGCGCGGTCGAGCCGACCGCGAGCCCGCGCTCCGGAGCGCGCTCGACGGGCAGCAGCTCGAGGTAGCGCCAGATCCCCGGGGCCCGCCCGGCGATCGCCTCCGGGGTGAGAGCGGACCGAGCGACGTCGTAGTCGTATTCGATCTCGAGCGGTCCGAAACAGGCCGGACAGATGAAGCTCGGGCCGATTGCCTGAGGCTCGCCGCAGGCGCGACAGCGAAGGCCGCGGACGTGGGACCGCCGCTGGAGCAGCGTGTCGGTGGGTGCCGTGGCAGGCGGCGCAGCGGGCTTCGCCGTCGGCTCGACGGCCGGCGTGGTCGGCGTCGGTCGGATCGGGGTCTCGAGGGTCATGTCGATCGTCGTCTCCGTCTGCGGAGGTTCGATCGCCGGGCCCTGGAAACCGAGAGGCCCTTCCTCTGAGGAAGGGCCTGGGAAGGATCCCTTATCTCGCAGGAGGACCTGCCCGGATTTGGCACCGTGCCGGCATCGCTGCCGGTCGGTTGTCGGGCTTCACAGGGCCGGTCCCTCCGCCACTCTTGATAAGAGTCTTCGGTTGTGGCGGGGATGGTAGACGCCGGAGAGCCGATCGGTCAACGCGCGTTCCCGTTCGAGGTGAGTCAGGCCAGCGCGGCCACGCTCGACGGTTTTCTCTCCCCAGCGAACGATCTCGGTCCTCCAGGACAGCGTGCGGGCGTGGGCCGCAGATCGAGGCGCGCCTGCGACGGGCGAAACACACCCGGCGCGGTGGGGAGGCTCGCGAGACATGGGACTGTGGCGCCTTCGCGCCCGAATCCTGTTCGCTGCCGAGGGAAACCTGCGAGCCGCTCGGGACATTCGCGGCGAGGGATCGGGTAGACTCCCGTGGCTCGCGCGCCCGGCCGGCGGCCTGCGCGGCGCGATCGTGGTGGCCTTAGCTCAATTGGTAGAGCACTGGATTGTGGCTCCAGAGGTCACGGGTTCGAACCCCGTAGGCCACCCCACCAACCCTCAGGCAGACCCGTCGGCTGTCGCGCTTGAGCGCCGCTGGATGCGTTGGACGCTGCGCTCCTCGCTCACGGGCGTTCAAAGCCCGCTCGCTCCGGTGCTCCCGTCCGCCTTCCCAGCGACGCCCACCCGCGACGAACGCAGTCGGCCCTAGAGAACCGGCCGGGCGCTCCCGTGCGAACGGCGGACTAGACTTGCCCGACGGCGGAGGCCTCCGCCGGCTGGGTCGCCGGCCCGTCGACACCTCCGGCGGTCTCAGGCGCCTCTCAGCGACGCCCGGGATGCTCCGCGCGGAGGCCCCGTCGACGGCCGGGCCGCCCCGAGTGGCGACAGAAGCACGGAGCTCCGCTGTCGAATGAGCGAGGCGTGGGATCCCCTTCCACGCGCGGATGCCGCGCCACCAGCCGAGCCGGCCGCGAGCGCGGAGGCCGGAGGTCGCGCCCGGCGCGTCGCGCGGAGCGCCCGTCGCACGGCGCCGTTCATCGCCGGCATCGTCGCCACGCTCATCGCCCTCGTCGCGTACGGCCTGATCTATCCCCCGCCACGACCCCTCACGACCGGGGACGTCAACCAGGCGATTGCCAGCGCCCTCGCCTCGCAGACGCCGGGGCCGGCCCGGTCCGAGCTCGTCTACGCGGCCGTGCGCGGCTCGCTGGTCCTGATCCAGGTCGATGAGGTCGGCGACGCCCCGTCGGCGCATGGCCTCGGCGCGGGTGTCGTCGTCAATGACCAGGGAGCGGTGCTGACCGCCCTCCACGTCGTCGACCAGGCGACGTCGATCAAGGTGACGTTCGCCGACGGCTCGGCATCCGCCGCACGGATCGCGACCCGCGACCCGACAACGGACATCGCGGTGCTCATGCCGGAGTCGCCACCCCAGAACGTCGTCCCGGCGACGATCGGCAATCCCGCGGCGATGCAGATCGGGAGCGAGGCGTACGTCGTCGGCAACCCGTTCGGGCTGTACGGATCGCTCAGCGCCGGGGTCGTCTCGGGACTGGACCGTTCGTTCCAGCAGCCGGGCACCAGCCAGGTCCTGCACGGCCTGATCCAGGTCGACGCGGCGGTCAATCCCGGCAACTCCGGCGGTCCCCTCGTCGACCGCGGCGGGCGCGTCGTCGGCATCGTGACGGCCCTCGTGAACCCGACGAACCAGGACGTCTTCATCGGCATCGGCCTGGCCGTGCCGATCAACGTCGCCGGCGGCGCCGCCGGTCTCCCACCCTACTGAGCGAACGAGGAGGTGACGCCGTTGGACCAGGACCCAGGCTCCCGCATCGATGGCGGGTCGTCGATGGAGCGCCTCCTGTACGAGGTGAAGAAGGTCATCGTCGGCCAGGACCATCTCCTCGAGCGGATGGCGGTCGCCCTGCTCGCCCGCGGGCACCTCCTCGTCGAGGGCGTGCCCGGGCTGGCGAAGACGATGGCGATCAAGACGCTGGCCCAGTCGATCGGTGGTGAGTTCAAGCGGATCCAGTTCACCCCCGATCTCGTCCCGGCTGACCTCGTCGGGACCCGCATCTACAACCAGAAGACGGGCGAGTTCACCACGTCGCTCGGGCCGGTCTTCACGAACCTGCTCCTCGCCGACGAGATCAACCGCGCCCCGGCCAAGGTCCAGAGCGCGCTCCTTGAAGTGATGCAGGAGCGGCAGGTCACGATCGGTCGGGAGTCACACCAGGTCCCGGAGCCATTCCTCGTCCTGGCCACCCAGAACCCCATCGAGACTGAGGGCACGTACGCCCTGCCCGAGGCCCAGGTCGACCGGTTCATGCTCAAGGTCCTCGTCGGCTACCCGAGCCCGACCGAGGAGTTCGCGATCGTCGAGCGGATGACCGGGCGGCTCGATCGCATCAACCAGGTCCTGTCGACAGCGGAGCTCGTCCGGCTGCAGGGCGTCGTCGACGGTGTCTACGTCGATCCTGCGCTGATCGAGTATTCGGTCCGCCTGACGAACGCGACCCGCGCGCCGCAGCGCCACGGGATGGCCGACGTCGAGAAGTACATCACCTACGGCGCCAGCCCTCGCGCCTCGATCAACCTGATCCTCACGGCGCGCGCCCTGGCCTACGTCCGGGGCCGCGAGTACGTCCTGCCTCAGGACGTCCTCGACATGACCCACGACGTGATGCGCCACCGGCTCGTCCTGTCGTACGAGGCCCTCTCCGACAACGTGTCGGCGGACCAGATCCTGTCGCACGTCGTCAGCCGCATCCCGGTCCCCGTCGTCCCGCTCCAGGAGTCCAGTGGCGTCCGCGTCGGCGCCTGAGCGCATCCTCCAGCGCCTCGACTGGCAGGTCGTCCGGCGCCTGGACGGCCTGCTCCAGGGAGACTACCGGAGCCTGTTCCACGGCGGCGGCCTCGACTTCGCGGCCCTCCGCGAGTACGAGTTCGGTGACGACGTCCGGGCGATCGACTGGAACGTCACGGCCCGGATGACGACGCCATATGTCCGCGAGTACCTCGAGGACCGCGAGATCACGGCCTGGTTCCTGCTCGATCTCAGCCCGTCGGTCGACTACGGCACGGTCGCCGCGGGCCGCGAGAAGCGGACCGTCCTGGTCGACTTCGTCACGACCCTCGCCCGGTTGCTGACCCGCCGCGGGAACCGCGTCGGGGCGATGGTCTACGGCGCCGACGTCACCCACATCACGCCGGCTGGCTCCGGCCGGATCCAGGTCCTCCGTCTCATCGAGGACCTCCTCCGCCAGCCCCGCCTCGAGGGGTCGCCGGTGACGAACCTCGGGCCGTTGCTGGAGACCGCCCACCGCCGGATCCGGCGACGGTCGCTGATCGTGCTGATCTCGGACTTCATCGGGGTGCCCGGCTGGGATCGGCCGCTCGAGCTGCTGAACCGGCGCCACGAGCTGCTCGCCGTCCGCCTCATTGACCCACGCGAGGTGGAGCTGCCCGACGTCGGGCCGGTGATGATGCAGGACGCCGAAACGGGCGAGCAGCTGTACGTCAACACCGCCGACGCGAGGTTCCGGCAGCGGTTCCGGGCCGCCGCCGACGCCCGCGAGGCGGCGATCGCCGGCGCACTCCGGCGCGCCCGCGTCGAGGCGGTGACCCTGTCGACCGACGATGACCTCGTCCGGGCGATCGTCCGCATGGCGAGCGAGCGCCGCGCTCGGCGGCGGAGGAAGCCGGCGTGACGTTCCTCTGGCCGCTCCTGGTGATCACGGTGGGCCTCATCCCGCTGGGCGTGATCGCGGCGCAGCAGATCGACGTCCGGCGCCGCGAGCGGATGGCGTCGCTCGCGTCGCCGAGCGCGGCACCGGCGGCGACCGGCAGGCGCGGCGGGACCGTCGCCTCCCGCGTCGCGTCCGCGCTCGTTGTCGCCGCGTTCGTCCTGTTCGCGGTCGCCCTCGCCCGGCCCCAGGCCACGCTCTCCCTGCCGCGCGTGGAAGGGACGTTGGTCCTCACGTTCGACGTGTCCGGCAGCATGGCCGCCGACGACGTGACCCCGACTCGGCTGGAGGCCGCCAAGGCCGCCGCGAGGTCGATCGTCGATCGGCAGCCGATCGGCGTCGTCATCGGCGTCGTCGCGTTCAGCGACGCGGGTCTGTCGATCCAGGAGCCGACTTCGGACCAGTCGATGGTCATCGCCGCGATCGAGCGGCTCGGGCCCAGTCACGGAACGTCGCTGGGCCAGGGGATCCTGGCGTCCATCGGGGCGATCGAGCAGGCCGAGAGCGACACGCCGGCGAGCTACTACAGCAATCGCTCGCAGCCCCCGACCGCGCCGCCCGCGCCGGTCGCCCCCGGCAGCCACACGGCCGCGGCGATCGTCCTCTTCAGTGACGGCGAGAACAACGAGCGACCCGACCCGCTGGGAGCGGCCCAGGCCGCGGCCGACCGCGGGATCCGGGTGATGACGATCGGCGTCGGGACGCCCGCCGGCACGACCCTCGACCTCGACGGATTCCGGGTCCTGACCCAGCTCGACGAGGGGCTCCTCCGGCAGATCGCGGACATGACCGCGGGGACGTACCAGCCCGCCACGGAGCTGGATCCGGGCGCCGTCTACGGCAAGCTGGCCGAGCACCTCGTCTCACGCGACGAGGAGGTCGAGCTGACGGCGCTGGTCGCCGGCGCCGGGCTGATCCTGTTGATCGCCGGCGTCGCGATCTCCCTCGCCAGGACCGGTCGCCTGCCATGACCTTCATTTGGCTCGGCCTGCTCGCGCTCGTCTTCGTGATCCCCGTCCTGGTCGCGCTGTACGCATGGTCGATCCGGCGGCGACGGCCGACCGCGGCGCGCTACTCGAGCCTGTTGCTCATCCGCGACGCGCTGCCCGGATCGTCCCGCTTCCGGCGCCACTTCCCGTTCGCCCTGTTCGCTGCGGCCGTGACGGCGCTGATCGTCGCCCTCGGGCGTCCGGCGATGGTCCTGAGCGTCCCGTCGAACCAGACCACGATCATCCTTGCCATGGACGTCTCGGGCAGCATGTGCTCGACCGACATCCTCCCGACCCGGCTGGAGGCCGCCGAGGACGCGGCCGCCGCGTTCGTGGCGAGCCAGGGCTCGAACACCCAGATCGGGATCGTGGCGTTCAGCGGCTTCGCGGCCGTGGTCCAGCCACCGACGACCGACCAGAAGGCGCTCACGGACGCGATCCGGAGCCTCACGACCGGGCGCAGGACAGGGATCGGCAGCGGCATCCTCGCCGCGATCGACGCGATCGCCGAGGTCGATCCGGCGGTCGCCCGAAGCGTCCTCCCCGGCCGACCCGGAGTGGAGCCCGCCCCGGTCGTGCCCGGCGCCTACGCACCCGACATCATCGTGCTGCTGACCGACGGCGCGAACAACACCGGCCCCGAGCCGGCAGACGCCGCCCGCCAGGCGGCCGACCGCGGACTCCGCGTCTACACGATCGGGTTCGGCTCGCAGGATGGCGGCCAGCTCGACCCCGTCTGCCGCCGGCAGTTCCTCGGCAACGAACCGGGCGGCGGGATCGGCGGACCGGGCTTCGCCGCCGGCGGCTTCCCGCGCGGGATCGACGAGCCGACGCTTCGCATCGTCGCGAACCTGACCGGCGGGACCTACTACCCGGCGGCGAGCGCCGCCGAGCTCGAGCACGTGTTCGCCGGGCTGCCGACGACGCTCATCACGAAGCACGAGGTCGTCGAAGTGAGCGCCGGGTTCGTCGGCATTGGCGGCGTGCTCGCGGCGTTCGCGCTGCTGCTCGGGCGGCTCTGGCGGCCGCTGCCCTAGACGAACACCTCCCGGGCGACGGCGATCGCCCGGTCGATCCCGGCCGTGTCGACGTCCAGGTGCGTCACCGCCCGGAGCGTCCGCGGGCCCAGGTCGACCATCCGGACTCCGCGCTCGCGCAGCTCGGCCATGGCCGCGAGGGCATCCAGCGAGCCCGTCAGATCGATCAGGACGATGTTCGTCTCGACGTGGTCGAGCTCGATCCGGACTCCCGGCAGGTCCGCCAGGCCCTCGGCCAGGCGCCGCGCGTTGGCGTGGTCGTCGGCCAGTCGGTCGACGTGATGGTCCAGGGCGTACAGGGCGGCCGCGGCGATGATCCCGGCCTGGCGCATCGCGCCGCCCATCTGCTGCTTCAGCCGCCAGGCCGCCTCGATGAACGCGGCCGACCCGGCGAGGCACGACCCGATGGGCGCCCCGAGGCCCTTGCTGAAGTCGATCCAGGCCGAGTCGAACGGGGCGGCCCAGTCCCGCGCGGCGACGCCGCTCGCGACCACCGCGTTCATCAGCCGCGCGCCGTCGAGGTGGGTGGCAAGCTCGTGGCGGCGAGCGAGGTCGGTCACCTCGCGGATCCGCTCCAGCGGCCAGATCGACCCGCCTCCGAGGTTGCTCGTCTGCTCCACCCACAGCAGCCGGCTGCGGGGCATCTCCCGCCAGCCAGGCCGGATCGCCGCCTCGGCGGTCGCGGCGTCGTACTGGCCGCGCGGGCCCTCCAGCGGCCGGACCTGGACGCCGGCCAGGGCGGCGATGCCGCCGACCTCGAAGTGAATCGGGTGGGCCGTCCGGTGCGCCAGCAACTCGTCGCCCGGCCGGGTGTGGACCCGGATCGAGACCTGGTTGGCCATGGTCCCGGACGGCAGGAAGAGGGCCGCCTCCTTCCCCAGAAGCTCGGCGACCCGCGTCTGGAGCGCGTTGACCGTCGGGTCCTCGAGGAGCTGCTCGTCGCCGACCTCCGCCTGGGCCATCGCCCGGCGCATCGCCGGGGTGGGCCGGGTGATCGTGTCGCTGTACAGATCGACGTCGATCGGCGGCGTCAATGCATCGTCTCGTGAACGACCGCGTGGCCCTGGCCGTGGATCGTCGCCTGGAGGGCGAGCCGGTTCGTCGCGGTCGCGCCGTGGTCCATACCCGGACGCTACCCGAAATCGGTCGGTCCGGACGAGGGTCGACCGCACGGCGATGGATCGCTCGACGCCGCCGGGGCGTGCGGCGTCGCCGTGCGATCGGGCGGCCTTCCTGTCAGCCTGAGGCGATGCGCGTCGCACTGTTCATCACCTGCTTCAACGACCTGCTCTTCCCAGAGGTCGGGCGGGCCACCGTGCGGCTGCTCCGCCGGCTGGGCGTCGACGTCGCATTCCCCGAGGAGCAGACCTGCTGTGGCCAGATGCACTTCAACACCGGCTACCGCGACGCCTGTGTCCCGCTCGTCGAGCGGTTCACCAGGACATTCGCCGGGTTCGACGGAGTGGTCACGCCATCGGCCTCGTGCGCCGCGATGGTCCGCGGCCACCACCCGGTCGTCGCCGCGGAGGCCGGCGACGCGGGGCTCGAGCGTGCCGTCGGCGAGGTCGCGCCGCGCGTCCACGAGCTGACCGAGTTCCTCGTCGACGTGCTCGGCGTCGAGGACGTCGGCGCCGAGTTCCCCGAGCGGGTCGCCTATCACCCGACCTGCCACTCGCTGCGGCTTCTCCGGGTGGGCGATCGCCCGCAGCGACTGCTCCGCGCCGTCCGCGGGCTGGAGCTGGTCGACCTCGCCGGCGCCGACGAGTGCTGCGGCTTCGGCGGCACGTTCGCCGTGAAGAACGCCGACACCTCGGTGGCCATGGGTGGCGACAAGATCGACGCCGTCCGAGCGTCGGGAGCCAGCATCCTCACGTCCGCCGACACCTCGTGCCTGCTCCATCTCGGCGGGCTGCTGTCGCGGGCGCGCACACCGGTTCGCACGATGCACCTCGTCGAGATCCTCGCGAGCGGTGGGGCGCCGGCATGACCGACCCCGGCCCGGTTCGGCCCCTTCCGGCACCGAGCTTTCGGGGAACCCCGCCCTTTCCCGAGGCGGCCCGCCGCGCGCTGGCCGACGACCAGCTGCGGACGAACCTCCGCCGGGCGACGATGACGATCCGGACGAAGCGCCAGCGGGCCGTCGACGAGCGCGCCGACTGGGAGGCGCTCCGGGTCGCCGGGGCGGCGATCAAGGACGACGTGCTCGCCCGACTCCCGGAGCTGCTCGTCGAACTCGAGTCGAACGTGACCGCCGCGGGCGGCGTCGTCCACTGGGCCCGGGACGCGGCCGAGGCGAACCGGATCGTCGCGGACCTCGTTCGGGCGGCTGGCGCCAGCGAGGTCGTGAAGGTCAAGTCGATGGTCACCCAGGAGATCGAGCTGAACGACGCCCTCGCCCGGGCTGGCATCGCCGCCTGGGAGACGGACCTGGCGGAGCTGATCGTCCAGCTCGGCGATGACCTGCCATCCCACATCCTGGTCCCCGCGATCCACCGCAACCGGTCCGAGATCCGCGACATCTTCCGCCGGGCCATGGGCGGTGCCGGTCGACCCGCGCCGGCCGGCCTGTCCGACGAGCCGCGGGCTCTGGCCGAGGCCGCTCGTCTCCATCTCCGCGAGAAGTTCCTTCGGGCGCGGGTCGCGATCTCGGGCGCGAACTTCGCGGTGGCGGAGACCGGAACGGTCATGGTCGTGGAGTCCGAGGGCAACGGCCGGATGTGCCTGACGCTCCCCGAGGTCCTGATCACGGTGATGGGAATCGAGAAGGTCGTGCCGGCCTGGCGCGACCTCGAGGTGTTCCTCCAGCTCCTGCCGCGGTCCTCGACGGCGGAGCGGATGAACCCGTACACGTCGATGTGGACGGGTGTCACGCCGGGCGACGGCCCTCGGGCGTTCCATCTCGTGCTGCTCGACAACGGCCGCACGGACACCCTGTCCGATCGGACCGGACGGCAGGCCCTCCGCTGCATCAAGTGCTCGGCGTGCCTGAACGTCTGCCCGGTCTACGAACGGACGGGCGGGCGCGCCTACGGCTCGCCGTATCCGGGCCCGATCGGCGCGATCCTGACGCCCCAGCTCCGCGGGATCGCCCGTCATCCGGTCGACGCGCAGACGGCGTCGCTGCCCTACGCCTCGTCGCTATGTGGCGCCTGTTTCGACGTCTGCCCGGTCCGGATCGACATCCCCGAGGTGCTCATCCACCTCCGCGGCCAGGTCGTCCGGCAGCATGGCTGGCGGGCCCGGATCGGGTCCGACGAGGCCCTGCTGATGGCCGGCCTCGGGGCGACGTTCCGCAGTCCGCGCCGGCTCGCCGCCGCCGAGCGGGGGGCCGGACTCGCCGGCCGCCTGATCGCGCGCGGCGGGCGGATCGGACGATGGCCGGCGCCGGGCATGCTCGGCCGTTGGCTCCGGTTCCGCGATCTGCGCGCCCCGGCGAGGCGGTCGTTCCGCGCCTGGTGGCGGTCGACGGGTAGCGGAGAGGGCCAGGGGCAATGACCAACAGCCCCGCGACCGAGCACGATCCCGCGCGCGAGGCGATCCTCGACGCGATCCGCCGCGCGTTCCCGGACCCGGGCCCAGTCGAGATCCCGCGCGAGTACGAGCCCGCCGGCGCGAGCGTGCGGTCTCTCGCCGAGATCGTCGACCGCTTCGCCGAGCGCGTCGCAGAGTACCGGGCGACCGTCCTCCGGACGACTCACGATGGCCTGTCGCGGACGATCGCCGCCCGACTGGCCGAGCGGGGCCTCCGGCGGCTCGTCGTGCCGGCCGGCCTGCCCCTCGAGTGGCTGACCGACGCCGCTGTCGAGCGCGTTCGCGACGAGCCGACGCTCAGCCACGCCGACCTGGACGCCACCGATGCCGTCATCACCGGCTGCGCGATCGCGATCGCCGAGACCGGCACGATCATCCTCGACGCGGGCCCCGACCAGGGCCGCCGCGCGCTCAGCCTGCTGCCGGACGATCACCTGTGCGTCGTCCGCGCCGACCAGGTCGTCGACGGCGTCCCCGACGCACTGGCCCGCATCGATCCGCGGCGGCCGCTGACCTGGATCAGCGGGCCGTCAGCGACGAGCGACATCGAGCTCGACCGCGTTGAGGGCGTGCACGGCCCGCGGAACCTGACGGTCCTGATCGTCGGCGGCTGAGCCCGGCGCCTGCCGGGCCGGGTCGCGGCGCACTTGCGCGAACGGCTTATACGCACGACTTGCGGCCAAGTCGTTGCGTGTGCAACAATGCCTCCGAACATCCCAGCAGCGGAGCGGACCGGGCATCGGTCGGGCGGCCTCCGCTGCTCAACGTGAGACCCAGTACCCATGGCCATCGAGCCGATCACCCTTCCGACCGCTGCCTCCGAGGCGGTCATCCAGCGCGCAGCCGAGAAGCTGCGTGCCAACAACATCGAGGTCGTCGTCGTCGACACGGCGGACGAGGCGCGCGACGCCGTGCTGGAGCGGATCCCCGAGGGCTCCGAAGTCCACAGCGGAAAGAGCGCCACGCTCGAGGAGATCGGCGTCTTCACGGCGCTCCAGGAGCCCGGCCGTTACGACGCCATCCGCCCGAAGCTCCAGGCGATGGATCGGACCACCCAGGGCCGCGAGATGCGCAAGCTCGGCGCCGTGCCCGACACGATCGTCGGAAGCGTCCACGCGATCACCAACGACGGGGCGCTCGTCGCCGCGTCCGCGACGGGCAACCAGCTCGCCGCCTATGCCGGCGGCGCCGGCCGCGTGATCCTCGTCGTCGGCAGCCAGAAGTTCGTCCCGGACCTCGATGCGGCGTTCCGCCGGATCCGCGAGGTCGTCTTCCCCTACGAGGACGCCCGCGTCCGGGCGACGCTCGGCGTCAACACGAAGCTCGAGAAGGTCCTCGTGCTCTTCGGCGAGTGGTCCGAGGGCCGGACGACCGTGGTCCTGGTCCGCGAGCCGGTGGGCGTCTGAGGCGACCCCGAACCGGCCGGACGGGGCCGCTGGTCAGGTCGCGGGCCCGTCCCGTCGGACCGTCCAGCGCGCGGTGTGCGTCAATGCCTCCTCGACCGTTCGATCGCAGTTGATGCATGCCAGCGGGTAGCCCGCCGCGCGGAGCAGCGCTTCGGCGCGCGCGGCGGCCTTCGGGCCGTTGATCGTCAGACCCTCCTCGCGAACCTGGTCGCGAGCCGCCTCGACCGCGTGAACGAACGCCGGATCGTCCCACGGCTCGATCCGGATCCGGAGATCGACGCCTGTGGCCATCGTGACACCTCCAGACCGACGATACGACGATCGTCGATCCGCCGCCGTGGAGGGCAGGTCAGCCGGTCACGCTCGCGACGAGCGACTGCGCCTCGTCCAGCAGCCGGGCGAGGTGCTCCTCGCCACGGAAGCTCTCCGCGTAGACCTTGGCGACGTTCTCCGTTCCCGACGGGCGGGCGGCGAACCAGCCGTTCGCGGTCACGACCTTCAGGCCGCCGATCGGCGCGTCGTTGCCCGGGGCGCGTGTGAGGATCGCCGTGATCTCGTCGCCGGCGAGGCTCGAGGCCGTCACGTCTGCCGGCGACAGCCGGCCCAGGGCGGCCTTCTGCTCCGGCGTCGCCGGGGCGTCGATCCGGCGGTAGGCCGGCGCGCCGAACCGGGCCGTGAGCTCTTCGTACGCGACGCCCGGATCGCGGCCGGTCTTCGCCGTCAGCTCGCAGGCCAGCAGGTCGGCGATGATCCCGTCTTTGTCGGTCGTCCAGACGCTGCCGTCGCGGCGGAGGAACGACGCGCCGGCGCTCTCCTCGCCGCCGAACCCGATCGACCCGTCGCCGAGGCCGTCGACGAACCACTTGAAGCCCACCGGGACCTCGACGAGCCGCCGTCCCAGGTCGGCCACGACGCGGTCGATCATCGACGACGAGACGAGCGTCTTGCCGACCCCGGTGTCGGCCGACCACGTCCGGGCGCCGCCGTACAGATAGGCGATCGCGGCGCTCAGGAAGTGGTTCGGGTTCAGCAGCCCGGCCCGCGGGGTGACGACGCCGTGGCGATCGGCGTCGGCGTCGTTCCCCAGCGCCACGTCGAAGCGGTCGCGCAACGCGATCAGGCCCGCCATGGCCGAGGGCGACGAAGGGTCCATCCGGATCTTGCCGTCCCAGTCGTAGGTCATGAACCCGAACGTCGGATCGACCCGGTCATTGACCACGGTCAGGTCGAGGCCGTGGCGCTCGGCGATCGTCAGCCAGTAGCGGACCGAGGCGCCGCCCATCGGGTCGACGCCGATGCGGAGGCCGGAGGCCTTGATCGCCGCAACGTCAATGACCGACGGCAGGTCGTCGACGTAGCCGCCGAGGAAGTCGTGCATCCCGACGTGCCCGATGACGTCCGCCGCCCGCGGGACGCCGGCCACACCCTCCTCACCCGTCGCCGAGAGCAGCCGGTTCGCCTCGTCCTGGATCCAGCCGGTGACGTCGGTGTCGGCCGGGCCGCCATTCGGCGGGTTGTACTTGAAGCCGCCGTCGTCGGGCGGGTTGTGCGACGGCGTGACGACGATCCCGTCGGCCAGCCCGTGTCCGGCGGTAGCCGGTGCGTCCGACGGAGGGATCCGCCGCCGGCGGTTCGCGACGAGGATCGCGTGGGACACGGCCGGGGTCGGCGTGACGCCGAGCTCGTCGGCTGCGATCCGGACGTCGACCCCGCGAGCCACCAGCACCTCCAGCGCGGTCGTCGTCGCGGGCTCGCTCAGGGCATGCGTGTCGCGACCGAGGAACAGCGGTCCGTCGTAGCCGCGAGACGTGCGGTACCGGCAGATCGCCTCGGTGATCGCGAGGATGTGGGCCTCGTTGAACGCCCCGCGGAACGCCGAGCCGCGGTGACCGGACGTCCCGAACGCGACTCGCTGCGTCGGGTTCGACGGATCGGGCGTCATTTCGTGGTAGGCGCGCACCAGCGCATCGACGTCGACGAGGCTGTTCGGGTCGGCAGGCTGGCCCGCCAGCGGGCTGTTCGCCATCAGCTCGTCGTGCCTCCCACGAATCCACCATAGCCGACATTCGTCCATCCCGGCCGTCCACGGCTGCCGGTGGTGGCAAGGCCCTCGATCAGGCCACCATCGAGGCGATGAACACCCTCGATCGACCCGATTCCGCCGGCGCCCGGCCGGCGACCTCCCCGACCTGGCTCGCCGCCGCCGCCCTCGCCGGTGCGATGGGCGTGATCGTCCTGAGCATTGCCTTCAGCGGCTACGTCGTGGGGTCGATGCACTGGCTTCCGGCAGAGGTCGCGGGTGAGGCGCGGGCGCTCGTCGCCACGGCTCCGTCGATCGCGGCGGTCGGCCTCCTGCATCTCGTCATCGCGCTCGCGTTCGCGCGCGGCCGAGAGGTCGTGCGCCTCGCGACGGCGGCGGTCACCGGGCTCGTGGCGCTCGCCGCGGGTACCTCAGCCGCGATGCTCGCGGCCGGCATCGACCCGTTCGGCCCAACGTCGACGGGTCACCCGATCGGCGCTGGGGTCGGCATGATGGCGATCGCGGCGACGGTCTACGGCCTGGCCGCCATCCTGGGCGGGATCGGTCCATCCGACGGCCCGCGCGTCGAGCGCCGGATCGAAATCGGTCTCGCCAGCGCCTGAAGCGAAGGGCGCCGTCGCACCGTCCTGAGCAGGGCAGAAATCCTTCGACTCGCTCGGAGATCATCACTGTGGAGGTGCGCGATGCCCGTCTTCCCGGCCGGGGCAACCGATCTCACTCGCCTGCTCGTCGTCTCCGACCTGGGTCGCTCGATCGCCTGGTATCGCGACGTCCTCGGCGCCGAGCTCACGGGCGAGTACGGCGGCACCTCCGCCGTCTTTCGCATCGTCGACTCGTGGCTGCTCCTGGTCACCGGCGGCGGTCCGACGGCCGACAAGCCAGCCGTCACGATGGCTCCCCCGCCTGATCCGGACATCGCCAGCGCCGAGCTGATCATCGCGGTGCCCGACTGCCGGGCCGCCCACGCGGAGCTGACGGAACGCGGCGCCGCCTTCCTCACCGACCCGATCGAGTACCCCTGGGAGATCCGGGCCTTCTTCCGTGATCCGGACGGCCACCTCTTCGAGATCAGCCAGCGCAAGCGACCGGCCGACCCCGCCGCCTAGGGCGTGACCGGACGACCCGGCGCCACGCGTCGCACGGTGGTGCGCCGATGCCACGGCTGCGTGGTCCACGGCTCGGTCGTCCGATCTCCGTAGGCGTCCCTCCGCAGGGCGATCGACGCACGCTCTGCGACTCCACGCAGCGCCGCACGGAAGGCCGCGAGACCCGCGCGGGTGGGACCCTGGCCGCCAGCCGGGCTATTGCGCGCCGCCGCCAGATGGAGACGATCCCAGTCGCGGCCGATCCCGACGGCCAGTCGCCCGACCCGACGGTCGGCACGGAGTGACTCATGATCAACACGGACCGCATCTGCCTCCAGTGCGGCACGACCTCGAACGGGGATCGCGCGGTCGTCTGCCGGCGATGCGGCCTTCGCTTCGGTGACGAGCCCCGGCGCGACGCCGAGCTCCCGACCTGCCCGATCTGCTACCTCACGGTCGATGACGACGGGCTGACCCCGTCCTACCGGAACCGGCTCCAGCGGATCAGTCTCGTCGCCCACATGGAGGAGCACGAGGCGTTTCCGCCCGGCGACGACGACTGGCTCGGGACGCTCCGCCGTGGCGACCAGATCGCCGTCGGGCGGTTCAGTGCCCCGTTCGATCTCGTCCGGCGCTACCTGGTGACCGGCCAGATCGATGGCGGTCGGAACCGAACCTTCCAGCACAACGCGGTTCTGACCGCGATGTCGCAGATCAAGCGCTGGGGCCGCAACCCGGATGTCTTCGGCGACCAGCCCGCCTGGCAAGAGGCCCGGGTCCAGATCGCGGCGGTCATGGACCGCTACGCGCAGGGACGACGGACGCCATGGTGATGGACGCCCGATCGGCCGAAGACCGTCGAGCCCGCGTCGACCGCGCCGGGACCGACGACGCCGCCGTCCGCCTGGCCGCGGCGGTGACGACGGACCCATCCGTCGAGCTCGTTCCCGACCGAGGGCACGAGCCGGCCCTTGGCGCGCTGGCGGCTCGCCTCCAGCCGATCGTCAGCTGGGGCCGGTCGATCCCCGACGAGGGCGACGACAACGCCGTCCGCCACGGCGTCCACGTGGCGACCACCCGGGCCCTGCTCGGAGTCCCCCGACGGACGATCCTCGTTGCCTTCCACGAGCTGCCGACGACGCTGGCGGCCGAGACGCCGGCTCCGGCACGGCTCGAAGCGATCGCGATCGAGGTCGGGCTTCGGCTGCGCCGTCTGCCTGCCCGGTGGGATGACGCCGCGGCGAGCTGAGGGCCCAATCAACGCATGAAGTACCGGCGGCCCGCCGAGGCGGGCCGCCGGTTCGACGTTTCGGCCGACTAGAGGTCGGACGTGGACGGAGAGCTCGTCGAGCCGTTCGTCGACGGCGCGGTCGAGCCGCCCGAGCTGCCGGAGCCGCTCGAGCCGCCCATGTTCGGGCAGGTGCCGGTATGGGTCCGCGGCGCGGTCCCACCGGTGCCCCCGTTGCCCGACGGCTGGGTCGTCGCGTTCGGCGCGGCCGAGGCCGAAGGGTCGGCCGCGGACACCACCGCGACGCCGCCGACGGCCAGGAGGCCGATCGCGAGAAGCGTCGTCGCGACGAGCCGCTTGGCGCCGCCCAGGGGCGACGGCGACTCGTTCGGCGGACTGGACGCCGCAACCGGCGGCCACGGTGCCGGCTGACTCGCCGGCGGATCGGTCCAGGACATCGTTGACTCCTTCATGCGGGCTTGGTCGATTCGTGCGTCATCGCTCGTGCATCGGCACCTCCGGAGGGCGGGTCTGGACCGCGACCGGATCGGTCGCAGGCAGGTCGACGGACCGCCCCCGGCGGTCCGCGGCGGGCCGTCCCCAACGGCCCGCGCCGCCCCCACGGCGTGCCGATCCGTCGGCGCCCCCAGGCGGACGGATCGATGAGCTGGCCGGCCCGGCGCGGAACGACGGGCTCATGGGAATCGGTTGAACCAGTGCGCCGCGAGTCCGGCGCCGGCGACGACCAGGACGAGGCCCGCGGCGGCGAACCACTGCGTCACCTCACGCTCCTCGGTCGTGTAGCCGATCTTCGTCCCGAGGTTCTCGTAGATCTGGGCGAGATCCTGCGCTGTCGGCGCCTCGAAGTAGCGGCCGCCGGTCGTCTCGGCGATCGCCGCGAGTGTCTGGGTGTCCGGCGGGACGTTCAGGGTGTGGAGCTGGCCCTGGTTGTCGGGGACCGTGACGACGCCATCGGCCTTGCCGAGGGCGATGGTGTAGACGGGGACGCCGAGCGCGGCGGCCTCCTCGGCCGCGGGGATCGGTTCCAGCTCGCCCGTCGAATTCGCGCCGTCGGAGAGGAGAACCGTCGCGACGATCGGCTTCTTTGCCTCGTGCGTCGCCGACCCCGACGGTGCCGGGCTCGCGCTCGGCGAGGCGGACGAGGCGGGCGATCCGGATGCCGCTGGGCCGGACGATGCCGACGGCGCCGCGCCGTTCGAGGTCGCGTTCGGGTCGAGGCCGGCCGCCTCCAGCGATGTCACGATCGCGTCGCCCAGGGCGGTCCCGCCGCGGGCCGTCAGGGTGTCGAGCGCCGCGTGAAGCGCTGCCCGGTCGGTCGTGGGGTCGACGACGATCCGCGGCGAGGTCGAGAACGCGACGAGCCCGACCTTGAAGCTCGCCGGCAGCTGATCGATGAACGCCGACGCCGCCCGCTGGGCCGCGGCGAGCCGGCTCGGGTCGACATCGTCGGCCGTCATCGAGCCCGAGACGTCCATAGTCAGGATGATCGTGGCCTCGTCGCGCGGGACGGCGAGCGCCATCGACGGCCGCGCGAGCGCGACGACAAGAGCGGTCATCGCCACGAGATAGAGCGCCGGCGGGACGTGCCGCCGCCAGGCCGGCGTGCGCGGCACGAGGTTGCCGAGCAGGTCGACGTTCGTGAAGCGAACGACGTAGCGGCTCCGTCGCCGCTGGATCTGGCGATAGACGACGAAGGCGGCCGGGACGATGAGCAAGCCGAGCAGCAGGATCGGATCGGCGAACGTCACGAACGCATCCCCCGCAGGCGAAGCCCGGCCGCCAGCGTTCGAAGCCAGCTGCCGGCCGTCGACAACACGATGTGATCGGCCCCCAGCCGGCGCAGATCGGCGGCAAGCGACGCTCGCTCGTCGGCCGCGGCCGCGGCATACCGCTCTCGGAGCCGCTGCGACGACGTGTCGACCCGCACCTCGCGCCCGGTCTCGGCATCGATGAGCGTCAGCTCCCCGACGTCGGTCAGCTCGGACTCGCGCGGATCGTCGATCTCGACCGCGATCACGTGGTGCCGCGCGGCGAGCGCCGCGAGCGGTCGGAGCCAGTCGCGCGGGCCGCGGAAGTCGGACACCACCGTGACGAGCCCGCCGCGCGGCGCGACGGCGTTCGCGATCCTGAGGGCGTCGGCCGGCGAGGAGGCGCCGGTCCCCTCCTCGACCGCGTCGACCCGGGCGACGTGGAGGAGGCCGAGGCGGCCCGCGGCAGGTGGCACTCGTTGATCTCGCGACCCGCCAAAGGTCACGATCCCGAGACGGTTGCCGCGCTGGGTCGCGAGGTGGCCGACCGCGATGGCGACGCCCTCGGCCACGTCGGCCTTGCGGCGGTCGGCGGTCCCGAACGTCATGGACGGGGAGACGTCGAGCAGGAGCCAGGCCGTCAGCGCCCGCTCGGGGACGTGGACGCGGACGTGGGGAATCGTCGTCCGGGCGGTGACGTTCCAGTCGATCCGCCGTACGTCGTCGCCCGGCTCGTACGGCCGGACCTGGGCGAGCTCGGTACCGCCGCCAAGGTCGTGCGCCCGGTACTCACCGGGGAGCAGGCCGCGGATCCTGCGTCCCACGGTCAGGTCGAGGGCACGCAGCAGCGCCTCCGGCGTCGGGCCCGGTCCCGGGCGCTCGCGCGGTCGCTCGCGCAGGAGCCCACCCGGACCGCCGAACGAAAGCGTCATGCCGAGGCCTCCTCGCGGTCGACGAACGGGTTGCGGGCGCCGGAATTCGAGCCGGCCCCGCCCGTGGAAGCGCCGGGGCTCGTGTGTCCTCGCCCGACGAAGCCACCGCGCTCGGCCGCCTCGGCCCGCGCAAGCAGGCTGTCCTGGGCGACACGGGGAACCGGAACCGCGGCGATCAGGCGGTCGAGGATCATGTCGGCGGTGACCTCCTCGGCGAGCGAGGTGAAGCTCGGCACGATCCGGTGGCGGAGGACATCGCGCGAGAGGTCGACGACATCGGTCGGGACGACGTAGCGCCGACCGCGGACGAGGGCGAGCGCCCGAGCGGCGTGGATCAGGTAGATCGATCCGCGGGGACTCGCGCCGAACGCGACGTACGGCTTGACGTTCGGCAGGCCGACCCGCTCGGGAGATCGTGTCGCGCCGGTCAGGGCGACGGCATAGTCGACGATCGGACGGTCGACGTAGACCTCGGCGGTCAGGGCCTGGAGCGTCGCGAGGCCGTCGGCCGTCAGGATCGGGCTGATCGTCGCGGCCGGACGGAGCGACCGCTCGACGACGAGCGCCTCCTCTTCGGCACTCGGGTAGCCGACGATGACCTTCATCATGAACCGGTCGACCTGGGCCTCCGGCAGCGGGTAGGTCCCCTCGGATTCGATCGGGTTCTGGGTCGCCATGACAAGGAAGGGCCTCGGGACGGGATGGCTCTCGGGCCCGATCGTCACCTGCTTCTCCTGCATCACCTCGAGGAGCGCGGACTGGACCTTGGCTGGCGCCCGGTTGATCTCGTCGGCGAGCAGGAAGTTGCAGAAGACCGGGCCGAGCTCGACGTCGAACGTGCCCCGGTCCGGCCGGTAGATCCGGGTCCCGACGAGGTCGCCGGGGACGAGGTCCGGCGTGAACTGGATCCGCCGGAACGAGGCGTGGAGGACGTCGGCGAGGGTCTTGATCGTCAGGGTCTTGGCGAGGCCGGGGACGCCTTCGAGGAGGAGGTGGCCGCCGGCGAGGAGGGCGACGAGGACCCGCTCGAGCATCGCGTCCTGGCCGACGATGATCCGGCGGATCTCGTACAGGACGGCTTCGGCGGTCTCGCGGGCGTCGGCCGGGGTCGTCGCGGGCGTCGTCGCGAGGGTCCTCGCGGGCGATGCGGCGGCTGGGGTGCGTGCGGTCACGAGGTTCTCCGCGCCCGTGGGCACGAGCGTTCAGGCTCCCTGGTCTGGCGCGACCTCCCTCGGCTGGACCGGACCGTTGGGCGTCAGGTTCGGCGGACGCGATGAGAGGAGCGTGAAACCGGCTGCGACCGAGTGGGATGCTTCGATTTCGAACGCGGTCCATGGCCGCTCGCGCTTTCCGCTGATGCGCCGATCTCGGAGTCCGATCTGGGAGGGATGGCCGAAGAAGGCAGCCGGCCGGCGTGGCGTTCGATATCGGACGACCGCCTCGGGACGGTCGCGGGTCGATCGCTCAGCGTGCCTCGAACGACCGCTTTGACAGGCCGTACGCGAAGCCTTCGATCGCGTAGTCCGGCCGGTCGTCCGGGCGGGCGACCGCGCCGAGGGTCACGAACAGCGGCGCGAAGTGCTCCACGGTCGGATGGGCGAACGGCATTCCCGGCGCCTTCTCCCGGAAGGCGAACAGCTCGTCGACGTCGCCGCGGTTGAGGGCCTCCATCGCCCACTGGTCGAAGTCGATCGACCATTGCGGCGCCCCGGGCTTGCCGAAGAAGTACTCGTGGATGAAGGGCAGGCCGTGGGTCAGGAAGCCACTCCCGACGATCAGTACGCCTTCATGGCGGAGCGGGGCGAGCCGTTGTCCGATCGCGAACAGATGCTCGGCGTCGAGGTCCGGCATCGACAGCTGGAGGACCGGGATGTCGGCGTCCGGGTACATCGCCTTGAGGGGAACCCAGGCGCCGTGGTCGAGACCCCGGTTGGGCCGTTCGAGCACGGGCTCGGTCGACGGCATCAGGCCGAGAACCCTGGCCGCCAGGTCCGGCGCACCCGGAGCGTCGTAGCGGAGCCGGTAGTAGTGCTCCGGAAAGCCGTAGAAGTCGTAGACGAGCGGCACGGGCCGGGTCGCGCTGATCGCCATCGGCGCCGTCTGCCAGTGGGCGCTGACGATCAGGATCGACGACGGCCGAGGCATGCTCCGCGCCCAGCCGCCCAGCTCCTCCATCCAGAGCTGGTCCTCGAGAAGCGGCGGCGCGCCGTGACCGAGATAGATGGCCGGCATCGGCCCCGCCGTCGGCTGCTGCTCCGTCATCGCTCTCGCGCCTCCTGCTCCGGAGAGGGTATCGAAGGCGCGGGCGAGCGCAACGAATGGTCGGTCCGGCGGGTTACGGTGGGCAGGCATGTCGCTCGCGCCGCCGCTCCTGGTTCGCCTCGACGCCGCGTCGCTCGAGGCGGCTGTCGGGATCCTCTCCGCGCGCGACGCTGATCTGGCCGCCATCGTGGCCCGCCACGGGTCGCCGCCCCTGTGGGCCCGGCCGGCCGGGTTCGAGACGCTTGTCGCGATCATCCTGAAGCAGCAGGTGTCACTCGGCTCGGGTGCGGCCGCGCTGGAACGGCTCCGCCACGCGGCCGGCGGCGTGGAGCCAGCGAGGCTGGCCGCCCTGGGCGAGGATGGTGCGCGAGCCGCCGGCCTGACCCGTCAGAAGGCGCGCTACGTCGTCGAGCTCGCTCGGGCCGCGATCGACGGCCGCTTCGATCCCGCCGCGGTCGCCGCCGCCGACGACGACGCGGCTCGAACCTCGCTCACAGCACTCCTCGGAATCGGCGGCTGGACGGCCGACATCTACCTGCTGATGGCACTCGGCCGGCCCGACATCTGGCCTGACGGCGACCTGGCCCTGGCCGCCGCGATCCGCCGGGCGAAGCGACTCGACAGCCTTCCGACCGCAGCTGATCAACGGGCCGTCGCCGAGGCATGGCGGCCGTGGCGCGCGGTCGCGGCGCGAGTCCTCTGGCACGCCTACCTCGCCGGGGAGCGTTGACGGCCCTGCGGACGGACATCGACAGCATGGCTATCCTCACAGGGCGAGTGGCCGGACGTCGATGGCCGTCGAGAGGGATCGCCGTGAACACGAGCCAAGCGCTCCGCGAGGCGTCCGACGCGCTCTTACGCGATCTCGAAGTCCTGACCTCGCTCGAGGAAGAGAAGCGAGGCCTGGATCCAGGCGATCCGCGGCTCGTCGAACTCGCCGGACGGATCGAGGCGATCGCCGGGCGGATCCTCGGTGGGACGGTCCGGCAACATCAGCTGACGCAACGGGCGGAGGTCCAGGTCGCAGGCGGTGCTCCGAACGCGCCGACCCTCACGATCGAGGAGACCCAGCGGACGATGTCGGTGATCCTCACTGAATGGCGCGAGGCCGAACGGCGGCTCGCCCATGCCGACCCGGACTCGGCCGACGCAGCGGAGGCCCAAGCCCTGACTGCAGCGCTGCGTGACGAATATCGCCGAGCGTACGAAACGGCCCGCCGCAACTCCTGACAGCCGGTCGGCCTGAACGTTCCTCTCAGCGACTTCTCACCTCGCCGGTCGACCCTCCGAACGTTGCGCGCCCACCCTGCTCGGGCGCTGCTGGAGGCGCCGGCCGTCATGAAGCTCAAGGTCTTTGCGATCGTGCTCCTCCTGGCGGTCGGCGGCGCCGCTCTGTACGTCGCCACCGGAGGCTTGCCACGCAGCGCGGCCGCCGCGACCAACTACCTCACGGCGGCCGCAACGACCTCCGACGTGAGCGACGACGTCGCCGCCACGGGAGCCGTCTCCGCAGCGACGAGCTGGAGCCTCCAGTTCGGGTCTGCGCCGACGACCGGGACCGCGTCGGCTTCGTCCTCATCGAGCAATTCCTCAACCGGCGCGACGGGGACCTGGACCGTCTCCTCCGTCAAGGTCAAGGTCGGCGAGACCGTCACCGCCGGGCAGGTGCTCGCGACCGCCACGAACAGCGACCTCGCGGCAGCCATCAGCGCGGCGAAGAACAACGTGACGAGCGCGAACCTCCAGCGGCTGCTCGCTCAGGAGGCCTACGACAACGCGACGACAACCGACACGATCCGCCAGACGCGGATGAGCCTCCTCAACGCCGCGAACGGGTACGAGCAATCTCGATCTACCCTCAGGGACCTCCAGAAGCAGGCCGCACAGGCCTCGCTGGTCGCACCGGCGGCCGGGATCGTCACCGCAGTCAACGTCGAAGCCGGCGCCGACGCTCCGTCCGGCGCGGCCATCACCGTCGACGCGACGAGCTATCAGGTCATCGCCGATGTGGTCGAGAGCGACATCTCGTCGATCCAGCTCAAGCAGACGGCGGCCGTCACCGTCAGCGCGATCAACGCGAGCCTGACCGGGACGGTCACGACGATCGCGCCGACGGCGGCATCGTCGAGCTCGTCCAACTCGGTCGTTTCGTACTCCGTGACGATCGACGTGTCGTCGCCGCCGAAGACCCTCCGCGCGGGCATGACCGCCGACATCACGATCACGACCGCGTCCGCCAGCGGCGTCCTGGCCGTGCCGGCAGCCGCGATCCGGGGAACGTCCGGCAACTATTCGGTCCTCGTGCTCGCCAACGGCAACCCGGAGACCCGAGCGGTGACCGTCGGGCTGATGACGAGCTCCCTCGTCGAGATCAAGAGCGGGCTGACCGAGGGCGAACAGGTGGTCATCGGGACGACGAGCCAGCAGCGCAGCGGCAGCGGCGGCAACGGCGGTGGCGGGTTCGTGGTGCCGGGCGGCGGCCCGGTGACGAGGTTCGACGGCGGTGGCAGGGCGCCGTGATCACGCTCCCGCAAGCGGCGGCGCAGCCAATCGTCGCCCTCGACCGCATCAGCCGGACCTATGCCATGGACGGCGTCCGCGTCGACGCCCTGCGCGATGTGTCGCTGGCCGTCGCACCAGGCGAGTTCGTGGCGATCATCGGCCCGTCCGGGTCGGGCAAGAGCACGATGATGAACATCATCGGCTGCCTCGATCGACCGTCGTCCGGCGCGTATCGCCTGGCCGGGACGCCGGTCGCCGAGCTGAGTGACGATGGTCTCGCCAGGCTCCGGAGCCGGACGATCGGCTTCGTTTTCCAGTCGTACAACCTCCTGCCGCGGACGACGGCGCTCGAGAACGTCGCCACGCCGCTCCTGTACCAGGGCGTCGGGCGGCGGGAGCGGACGAAGCGGGCGACCGCGGCGCTGGAGCGGCTCGGCCTGGCGGACCGCCTCCACCACGAGCCGAGCCAGCTGTCGGGCGGCCAGCAGCAGCGCGTCGCCGTTGCGCGGGCGATCGTGACCGATCCGGCCCTGATCCTCGCCGACGAGCCGACGGGCAACCTCGACACGGCATCGGGTCGCGACGTCCTGGCGGTCCTGCGGGAGCTCCACGCGACGGGCCGCACGATCGTCCTGATCACCCACGACGCCGAGGTCGCGACGGCCGCCACCCGCCAGGTCCACATCCGGGACGGGCAGCTGACCGACGGCTGGATGGCGGCGTGAACGTCCTCGAGCTGCTCCGGCTCGCTCTGTCCCGACTTCGGACCAGCCGCCTGCGGGCGGCCCTGACGATGCTCGGCGTCATCATCGGCGTGGCCTCGGTCGTGGCCCTGGTCGGGGTCGGCCAGGGGACGACGTCAAACATCACGAGCCGCCTGGCGAGCCTCGGGACGAACCTCCTGACGATCAGCCCGACCGGAGGATCGACGGCCAAGCCCCTGACGCTGGAGGACGCCGCCGCCGTGGCGAAGGTCGACGGCGTCGCCGCGGTGGCGCCGGAGCTCCAGACGTCCGGCACGATCGCGGTCGGCACGCAGAACGAGACGACGTCGATCGTCGGGACGAACGCCGCCTACGCGGAGGTCCGGGCGTACGACGTCTGGCAGGGCTCGTTCCTGACCGACGCAACCGTCGAGAGCGGGCTCCGGGTCGCCGTGCTGGGCGCGACGGCCGCGACCAACCTCAACCTCGACGCCTCCGCGATCGGGTCGACGATCACGATCAACGGGCTGCCCTTTCGGGTGATCGGCATCCTCCAGCCGAAGGGCGGGTCGGGCTTCAACAATCCCGACGACCAGGTCCTCGTCCCGCTGGCCGCCGTCAGCAAATACTTCGTCGGCGGCGACACGGTCCGGACGATCGGCGTGAGCGTCGCCTCGGGCGATCAGATGACCGAGGTCACGAACGCCATCACCGCGCTCCTCCGCGGCCGCCACGAGCTGGCGGCAACCGCCAACGCCGACTTCTCGGTCTTCAACCAGACCCAGCTCCTCGATGCGGCGTCGTCGATCAGCACGACGCTGACGCTGCTCCTCGGCGGCATCGCCTCGATCTCGCTGGTGGTCGGCGGCATCGGGATCATGAACATCATGCTGGTCTCGGTCCGCGAGCGAACCCGCGAGATCGGCATCCGGAAGGCCGTCGGCGCCCGTGGGCGCGACATCCTCGCCCAGTTCCTGATCGAGGCGCTGACCCTGTCTCTTATTGGCGGCGTGATCGGGATCGTCATCGGGCTCGGCGTCTCGGCCCTCATCGGCCAGCTCGCGGGCTGGGGCTTCCAGTTCAACCCGACGACGGTCGCTGCCGCGGTCCTGTTCAGCCTCGCGGTCGGCGTCGTCTTCGGCGTCTGGCCGGCGCGCCAGGCCGCGCGCCTCGATCCGATCAACGCCCTCAGGTACGAGTGACCCACGACGACCAGTGAGATGACCAGCCAAGGAGCCGCGCCATGACCGAGCCCACCCAACCGACCGATCCGTTCGCGGGCGCGCCGCTCGCGGGCCAGCCGCCTGCCGGCGCGCCGTTCGCGGGCGCGCCGGCGGGCAGCCAACCGGGGGAGAGTCCGTTCGGTGGGGCTCCGACCCCGTACGGGGCGGCACTCGCCGCTCCGACGCCGGTCGTCCCGGTGACGACGCGGCGGCGATCGACCAGCGCGATGTTCGTCAACCTCCTCCTCGGGGTGGCCGTGGTGGTGGCGGTCGGCGGCGTGGCGTTCGCCGCAGGCCGGGCAACGGCGCCGGCCACGACTGCGGCCAGCGGTCGCAACGGCTTCGGGGGCAACGGGGGGTTCTTCGGGCCGAACGCCAGTGGGGCTCCGGGCCGCGACGGGTTCGGCGGCGCCGGCGGTGGGATCTCGCTGTCGGGCACGGTCACCGCGGTCTCGGCTGACTCGATCACGCTCCAGCTCGCGTCCGGCCAGAGCATCACGATCCCGACCAGCGCCCAGACGACCTACCACAGCCAGACCGCGGCCACAGCCTCCGACGTGACGAGCGGCAGCGACGTCATCGTCCAGCTCAGCGGCGGCGGCCGGTTCGTGAACGGCGGCGGCCAGGGCGGCGGGAACGGCGGCGCGAACGGCGGCGGTCAGAACCCCCCGGCCAGCGGGGCCCCGGTCCGCGGCGTGGGCTCGGCGAGCAGCATCACGATCGTCCCGAAGGGGAGCTGAGCTCGGCGGAGGGCTCCGCGGAGCCCTCGGCGGAGCGCTCGATGACCGGTCGGGCGGACCTGCCCGGCTCCGGGGCGCGCCGCGGGATCATCAGGGCCGCGGCAACTCCCGCGACCACACACGCAACCGCGCCTACGACGATCGAGGCCTCGATCGAGATCGCTGCGAGGGCACCGGCGATCGCCGTGCCGATGGGGTAGCCGATGAAGTTGAAGCCCATCGACACCGCGAATGCCCGGCCCATCCA
>Ga0070699_100000143_pt1 | contig 67381 bp, 50 predicted proteins | sample KBSK1503metaG_FD_65473 | JGI IMG/M metagenome (GOLD analysis project Ga0070699, IMG submission 65473) | Corn, switchgrass and miscanthus rhizosphere microbial communities from Kellogg Biological Station, Michigan, USA - KBS K1-50-3 metaG | ecosystem: Host-associated > Plants > Roots >... | reverse complement strand
GACAGCACGAGGATGACGGCGATCGCGACGGCACGGGTCGCCGCTGGCCCGAGCGGAATGAAAAAGCCGGCGTAACGTGCGAACACGACCGCGATGGCCGCGATGATTCCCGAGTGCATGCTCCAGAACATCGCCCAGCCCCACAGGAACCCGAGCCAGGGTCCGAACGCTTCGGTGAGGTAGACGTACACGCCACCGGTCCGGGAGAATGTGGAAGCCAGCTCGGCGGTGATGAGCGCCCCGGCGAGCGTGATGCCGCCGGCGACCAGCCAGACCGCCAGCACCCCGGCCACCGAGGGAACCCGGGTCGTGACTTCGGAAGGCTGCACGAAGATCGATGCACCGATGATCGTGCCGACCACCATGGCGGTGGCATGGGGAAGCCGGATCGCCCGTCGCAGGGGGGGCTGGCCCTCCGGCACTCGCTCGGAGCTCAACGAAGGGTGTCTGCCGAGAGGACGAGATCGAGCGTCTCGACCAGGTGGTCGGCGTCGCCTCGCGTGAAGCAGAGTGGCGGCTTCACCTTGAGCACATTGTGGGAGGGCCCATCCGTGGAGAGGAGAATGCCGTGGTCGCGCATCCGGTTGACCACGTACGCCGCTTCATCACCGGCCGGCTCCCTCGTGGCACGGTCCCGGACGAGCTCCAGTCCCAGGAACAGGCCGAGGCCGCGGGCGTCGCCCGCCACCGGATGCCTGGACACCAGCTCGCGCAGTCCGTCGAGCAGGTGCGCGCCCACTGTCCGTGCATTCTCCTGAAGCCGTTCGTCTTCCATGACCCGAAGCACCGCGAGCCCGGCGGCGCAGGCCACCGGGTTTCCGCCGAAGGTGTTGAAGTATTCCATCCCGTTGGCGAATGCCCGCGCGATTTCCGGTGTCGTGACGACCGCGCCGATCGGATGCCCGTTGCCGATCGGTTTGCCCATGGTGACGATGTCGGGCACCACACCCTGCGTCTCGAAGCCCCAGAAGTGGGTGCCCACCCGGCCCATCCCGACCTGGACTTCGTCGGCGATGCAGACACCGCCCGCCATCCGGATTTGCTCATACGACGCGGAGAGAAACCCCGCGGGAAGCACGATCTGGCCACCGCAGCTGAGCAGTGATTCTCCCAGAAAGGCTCCGACCGGACGGCCGGACGCGGCCAGTGCATCGATCGCTCCCGAGACCGCGTCGGCGTAGCGTCGCCCCGGGTGAGGGTCATCCTCACGGAACACACCGCGATACACGTCCGGCATGGGAATCTTCCGGACCCAGGGAGGAGCCCCGGTCCCCCCGGGACCGTCGTGCTTGTAGGGGCTCGCGTCCACCAGTGTCGTCGTGTTCCCGTGATAGCCTGCATCCACGACCACCATCCCCTGACGACCGGTGGCGGCGCGGGCCAGTCGAACGGCGAGCTCGTTCGCTTCGCTGCCTGAGTTGACGAAATAGCAGACGGAGAGCGGGCCCGGAAGCGTGGCGGTCAGCCGCTCGGCGTACTCCACGAGCCGTTCGTGGAGGTACCGCGTATTGGTATTGAGCACCGCCGCTTGTTCACGGATCGCCTGCACGACTCGCGGGTGACCGTGGCCGACGTGTGCCACGTTGTTGACCGCATCGAGGTACCGGAAGCCCTGCTCGTCATAGAGGAATTGCTTCCAGCCCCGGATGATGGTGAGCGGCCGCCGGTACGAGACGCTGAGCGAGGGCCCGATGTGCCTCTCTCTGCTCTCCAGAATCTCCTCGCCGGTGCGGTGCGGCGGGGCAAGGCGATCCTCGGGGAGCCGGGTAATCAGATTCGGATCGGGGGAAAGACTCGTCCAGAGATTCCGCTGGTCTGCCCGGGCCACGCCGGGAAACTCTCCGTCCCGATCGAGCAGATCGGTGATGAGCTGGAAATGCAGATGCGGTGGCCAGCCACCATTGACGTCGATCGCGCCAACCGAGGCGATGGTCTGACCGCGACCGACTCCGGCGCCCGGCCGCACCGTGTCGGGAATCTCCCGGCCGAGGTGTCCATAGAGCGTATGGAAGACTGGACCGCCCTCGGGCTCATGGCGGAGGATGACGGTCGGGCCATAGTCCAGGTCCATCCCGTTGTCGCGCACGCTCTCGACCACGCCGGGAAGTGGCGCCAGGACCGGGGTGCCGGGCTCGACGAACAGATCCAGTCCGAGGTGAACGGTCCTCGGCACATCCCGGTCGTTGCCTTCCGAGTGAAACCCGGGAGCACCATAGAGAATCCGCGCCTCATCATAACGGCCGGCCCCGATCCGGGCGCCGGAGGCCTCCATGCGAGCGAAGAGCTTCCGGGTGAAGCCGGGAAGGTCCTCGGGCTCGGCGGGCGTTTCGACCAGCAGGCTGCCCACCGAGAGGTCGAGCATTTCGACCTCGTCGTTCTGCTCGATCACCGGGCCGACCTCATCGCGATGGCTGCGGATCCACGACGTGACGGGAGCTGCGTTGGGACACGGTTCGAAGCCGGCGGCGGCGCGAAACGCATAGTGAGCCAGCCGGGGATGAATTGCTTCGAGCCGCTCCAGCGTTGTCCAGGCACCCTGCTCGCTGATGGTGAGATACGCGTCGCGCGGAAAGCTCGCGCCCTGCTCCGCCGAATTGACCACGGAAACGGAGAGTCTGGTGCAGATGAGCGGATACAGCGCGGCCAGCTCCGGCTCGCTGAGCGGATACTCCGAGTGGTACCCCGCCACGACGGGTGTCGCGGCGGCGAGGGGATCGGGCTTGTCCTGCATGGCGTACGCGCATCCAATCGCCAGATCGGCGACCACCACGCTCTCCAGCATGTCGCCGAGGTCCACGATGCCGAGGACCCGGCGCCGGTCCGGATCTCCGGGTCCGACGATCACGTTCCAGTCGTTCGCATCGTTGTGGATGACTCCGCGGCGCAGCGAGGTAAGCCCGGGGAGGATGTCGCCCTCGAAACGGGCGATGTGCCGCTCGACGATGCCCCGGCGTACCGGATCCTTCAGCCGATCGAGGTGGCCGCGGATCCATCCGGAGCGCGCCATGTCCCATTTGAGCTCGCGGGCGGCCGCCGGGTGATGAAATCCTTCGAGCGCGCGATCGAGCCTGCCCAGCACGGCACCGAGACTCGTGAGCAGGCCGGTGGTGTGTGGACGCACCGAGGCCATCTCCCGTCCGGGTACCCAGGTCAGGACCCGTGCCAGGTGCGGGGTTCCACTGGCGGACTGGATCGTCTCGATCTCCAGGCCGCTGGTCGACCGCAGCACCGAAGGCATCACGAGCGAAGCCGCGCGGTCCGCGATGTGACGCAGCGCGCGATGCTGGAGGTCGAGAATCTCGGGCGCTTCGTCCGCATGGGCAATCTTGAGGACGAAACGATCGCCGTTGCCGGCGCGGATGAGGAAGTTCCGGTCCCGCTCGCTCGGCAGCTCCTCGAGCACACCCTCGAGCCCGAAGTGTCTGCGGGCAATGGCCTCGGCTTCGTGCACTCCGAAGGCGGGGCGCTGAAACCGGACTGCGATGGATGCGGTCACGGTAGGCCCTGTGCCTGCGTGCGTTCGAGCAGTGCCGCGATGAACCGCCGGGCGCGCTCGGGCGCGGGACCCGGCGAGCGGGGACCGGTTGCCCCCGGGATGGATGTGATCGTCAGCACGGCGAACACCGGCCCCCTCACCGCCAGGACCTCTTCGATACCGCGGGTCCACTCGTCGAGGGTTCCGAACCGGAAAACGGATTCGAAGCCGCTGGCCCTGGCCAGTGCGGCGAGATCGACCGGCGGCGCACCGGCCCGTCCCGCCTCCGCGGCCGGCGTCGGCTGCGCGCCGGTCACCTCATACACCCCGTTGTCGAAGATCAGGATGATGAGGTTGGCCGGCGCCTGACCCGTGATCGTGATGAGCGAGCCGAGGTTCATGATCAGTCCGCCGTCCCCACCGAGGACGATCACCCGGAGGTCGGGACGCGCCAGCGCAAGGCCGAGCCCGAGCGAGGTGGCCTGGCCCATGCTTGACGGCACGAAGACCCAGTCGCGCGGATGCGTTCCCAGCGACATCCAGTCGCGCGCCGCACCCATCGCCGATATCACCACGTCGTGATCCCGGCGCACGGCGTGAAGCTGCCGGAGCGCCTCGAGGCCCGTCATGCCTTGCCCTCGGCGAGCAGCACCGCCCGCGCCTTACCCTCGGCGAGCGAGGTGCGGATCTGCCCGGCCATCAGATCGAAGTGCGCCGACTCCGTCACCAGGCAATAATCGATTTGCCAGGCGCGGAGGATCGGCTCGGTAAAGGTGAGGCAGGTGTCGCCGGGAAGGGTCTCCTGGCTCAGGTAGCTGCGATATCCGATGATGGATGGAATCGGAAGCTGCCAGTCGTGCAGCACGTCGCGGAGCGAGTCGCCCGACTCGAAGAGGCCGGTGCACTGCATCATCACCAGCGGCCGCGCACCGCCGAGGTAGAGACCGGCGGCGACCGCCCAGGCTTCGCCTTCCCGGCAGACCCGCACGAGCCGGATCCCGATCGCTTCGATGTCCGGTTCCCACTGACCGAGCGTCGAGTCGGGGACTGTCACGACGTGGGTGATGCCGCAGTCACGCAGGAGGCCGGCGACTTCGGCCCCGGGAAAAATCGCGGTCACGGCACCGGGCGGCGCCGGGCCACGATCATCACCTGGATCTCGTCCTGGCGCGGATTCACGAAATCGAGACGGACCCGGCCATCGGCCATCAGGGAGACGGTCGACGGAACCGTGCTGTGGGTCAGGTACCATCCGGAGGGCAGCACCACCGCATTGGCCGGGCGACCGAACGCGCGATCCCAGATCAGGTCGCCGCCTTCGACACGATAGCGCGCCGAGTCGGTGTAGGTCTCCGAAATCCGGAGCCGGACCGAATGGCCCTTGTCGACCGCGGGGAAGGAGATCACCACGACCTCGGTCCCGGCCTTGACCTCCTCTCCGATATCCAGCCCGGCGCCGGTGATCTCGGCGCCGCGGAGAAACCGGGTCTCGAGCGGTTGGCCGGTGTCGAGAATGAACGCCGACGGATTGGAGACGGTGCTGCCTGCCCGAACCACATTCAGGTATTTGTCGGCCCCTTCGCGGGTCTCGGTGTAATCGTGATAGAGGTCAAAGGCGTGGGTCTCGGGCTGCCGCAGGAAATAGACGATCTCCCGGGTCTGCACCGCGCGCTCGGTGAGGCGGGCCGCACCGGCCCGCGGAGCACCGCCGGACGCACCCGACCGCCGCGCCCGGATCACGAGGGGTGCCGCATCGGGATAGGTGTTGATGAAGCTGATGAGGGTCCGACCGTCCGGTTCGGTGAGCACCTGCGATGGGACGTTGCAGCTGACCAGCTCATAACCCGCGGGGAGCACGACGGCATTTCGCTTGATGCCGAGCGAGCGGGAGAATACGAGCTCCCCATTCTCCTCGTAGTAGCTCTTGGGATCCTTGTACGTCTTGTCGATCAGGATCCGGGCAGTGCCGATGGCGGGAACCGGCCGGGCGAGCTGGACCCGGATGTAGCGCGTCCCCGTATCGGCTCCGGCGAGTCCGGTGGTGCGCGCCGTGGCGCCGTCGACCACCTCGAACCGCAGCGGCTGCCCGGTGGCGAGATCCCGCACCGATTCGTCGCTCGCTTCGCTTCCCTTGCGAATCGGGTTGAAGAAATACCGCGCGCCCGGCGTCGTGGCCCAGACCTCGTAGAGAATGCGGAATTGCCCGCTGCCGGGCGCGAGGAGCTCGTACCGGGTGTACTCGCCGGCCGAGGTCTGCCGGGAAGGGGACTGGGCGGCGAGGAGGCCGGGGAGGAGGAGGGAGAAGGCGAGGGAGTGGCGCACACATCAAGCTACGGCGGACAAGGTGAGAGGCAAAGAGGGAGTCAGGCAATTGGGAGTAGGCAGTAGGCAATAGGCAGTAGGCAGTAGGGGAAACGCGCCTCTCTGCTGCCCACTGCCCACTGCCCACTGCCCACTGCCCACTGCCCACTGCCTACTGCCTTTTCTCCGCCTCCAGTCCTGCGCTGAGAGTTTTCTCGATCCGCGCCCTGGATTCTTCCAGATGTGCCCGGGTGTACGCGTCCAACCCCACACCTGCGGCGACGGCCCCACCGAGCCGGCGATTGAGATCCTTGAGCTGCATGCGCGCGACGGCCCGGGCGTCCGCCGGGGTCCGATCCGCCGGTTGTACCACGAGCTGGGTCATCTGATCGAGGTAGGCGCGCTGGAGGTCGCGCCGCACCGCGGAGGTCGCGCGGGCACCGGGGCCCCACGATTCGGTCCAGATGGCCTGGGTGAGCGCCCCCATCATTTCGGGAATCGTCACCATCGTGGCCGCGCCGTACTTGGTTTCGCCGTCCCGGATTCGGGCCAGGCGGAACGGGTTGAGGAGGTTGGCGAGCGTGGCGGTCTGGAAGCCGAGCACCGTTTCATGGTACGGGAAATCCAGCCGGCCGTTGTACGTGGTGGTCGTGCCCCAGTGCAGCCAGCGGTTGGAGCCCATTCGCTGCAGCGTGGCCGGTGCCACGGCGAGGGCGTGGGGCGCGAACACCCGGTCCACGATGAAATCGAGCGCTTCGCGCTGCTTGACGCGCGGGACATTCACGAAGGGGAGCCGCCCGTCCGGATCGCCGAGATGGTCGCGGTTGATGTACGAGCCGCCCAGATACTTGATCGAGGGGGCCACTGCGCGGGCGTACTCGTTCATCATTCCGCCGAACGCGGTGGCGAGATCGGAGTAGGCCGAATTGTCGGCCAGCACCTTGGTGGGGAGATCGCGCAGGAGCTCCAGCAGGATCGCCGTCCGCTCCTTGCCCCAGGCCAGCGGATCGTCGCCCAGATCGTAGGGATTGATCGTCGGATCGAGCGCTCCCAATCCTCCCGACTCCGCGTTGGTCCCGTACATGTGGCGCGGGCTCGCGACCTGGCGGGCGAGCGCCTGGGCGCGCGCGTCGTCGGGGGTGTACCCGTAGGAGATGGCCCAGCGGTCATAGGAACCGATGCCCGGTGTGTAATACGGCCCGGTCTGCTTCCCCTTCGCCGCGATGTTGACCGACGGATACTCCATCACCGAGCTGTACACGCCGTTCTCGGTGGCCCACGCGGCGTCCTGCAGCTTGGCGACGGGAGTGCTGGCCGAGCTGCGGAAATTGTGCTGCAGGCCCAGGGTGTGGCCGACCTCGTGCATCACCACCCATTTGACCGCCTGATCGACGAATTGCATCGGCACCGGATCCCTGGCACCGATGGTCCCGTTGGCCACGAGTGCCGCCTTGAGGAGCCCGCCCTGGTCGGCGAAGGCCGAGGCAAAGCCGGACAGCTCGAAGCGGTCGTCTTTCGGCTCATACTCGCCGACCCCCAGCGCTTGTTCGAGTGCCGCGGCCGCGGACACCGGACCGAAAATGTTTCGCCAGTTGTTGCGGAATCCGCCGAACATGGTGGACTCGAAGAGAATGTCGGCGTCGAGCACTTCGCCGGTGCGCGGGTCGACCGTCGACGGGCCGATCGCACCGTACCCCGGCTGGTCGGAGACGTTCCAGCGAAGCGTCGCAAAGCGGATGTCTTCGGCGTCCGCGTCGGCGGGAAGGTCGAGCGCGCGGATCGCGCCGACCCAGCCGGCGGCCTCGAAGGCGGCATTCCACGCCTCCACACCGGCTTTGAATCCCGGACGGTAGGCCTCGGGGACGTTCGGGTCGATGTAATAGGTGATCGGGTGCTTCGGGCGGTACTTGTCGCCTACCCGCTCACCGGCCTCGAGCTTCCAGCGGTTCACCAGGCGCACGAAGGTCGTGGAGTCTTCCTGCGAAAAATCCTTGTGAACGGTCCAGAAATTCCCGACCCGGTCATCTCCGTAGCGCGGCGTCATGGGCTCCGTGGGAAGCCCGGCCAGCGTGTAGTGGATCGCAACCGGGAGAAAACGCCCGTCCGGCACCGACACGAAGCCGACCGGCTCCTGCGGTCTGAAGGTCAGCTTGGCGCGAATGTTCAGATTCTGGGGGAATGCCTTGACCGATTCGAGGTAGCTCCGGGTCCGGTCGAAGGTGGCCACGCCGGGACGTCCAGGCACGGTGGAGACGGCAAAGCGCACCGCCTGCCCGATCCCGGAAAGGTCGGAGACGAACCAGTTGGCGGCATCGATGACGATCGCCGAGTCCTCCCGGAACGATTCGATCTTGGCTACCTCGAGCACCGACGCGCCGAAGGTGAGATCGACCGCCTTCGCCGCGGCGGGGTTGCTCCGCGCGGTGAAGCGGTGCGGTTTCTGGACCAGGAAGAGCTGCTCGCCGTGCCGCTCGATGGCGACGACGTTCGCCTCGAAGATGCTCAGCATCGTCCCCCCGAAGAGCCCGTTGGCGCCGATGCCCTGGGCGATCTTCGTTTCCATCAGGAAGTCCTTCCCCAGACGGTCCTTGGGCACCGCCAGAAAGAGCTTGTCTTCCTTCTGATAGGTGTCGAAGTAGCCGGTCCGGACGACCGCGTCTTTCGTGAGGTCGCCGAAGTTCCGGTATGGACTGGCGGGGCGGGCTGGGGCGGAAGCGGAGGCGCCTCCCGCCGGCTGGGAAGTCTGCTGAGCTGCAACGGTCGCCGGCGCTCCGGCGAGGAGGAACACGAGAAGCCGGCGCATGGCCGTCACTCCGGTGGAGGTGGAGAGGTTGCAAGGACGCAAAGACGCAAAGACGCAAAGACGCAAGGTAGCCGCTGGCGCAGCCGTCACTTTACGGACGCGTGGATCGCAAGAATCGTTTCAGAGCGCGGTGGCGCAAGGACGGCCCTTCGTTGCGTCTTTGCGTCTTTCCGCCGTTGCGTCTTCTATTCCAATCCAATGTTTCCGTACAAGGATGAAAACCCGACCCTCACGACCCCGGTCGTCACCGTCGCGCTGATCGCGCTGAACGCGGCAGCCTGGGTGCTCATCCAGGGGATGGGGACCGACCCCGCCCTCAAAGATTCGGTCTGTCGGCTCGGCTTCATTCCCGGCTACCTGTTCGGCGGCATCCCGGTCCACACCGAGATCTCCCTCGGCTACGGCGTCTCCTGCACCCTGGGCGGGTTTCCCCCCTGGGCCACCGTCCTGACCTCGATGTTCATGCACGGCGGATGGATGCACCTGATCGGAAACATGTGGTTCCTCTGGGTGTTTGGGAACAACATCGAGGACTCGACCGGCCACCTTCGATTCCTGGCGTTTTATCTCCTCTGCGGAGGGATCGCCGCGCTGACCCAGGCCGTTGCGGACCCGCTCTCCGCGCTGCCGATGGTCGGCGCGTCGGGCGCCATCAGCGGCGTGATGGGAGGCTACATCGTACTGTATCCCCGGGTGCGGGTGCATATGATCGTGTTTCTCGTGGTCTTCATCACCCGGATCGTCGTTCCGGCGTACCTGATGTTGGGCTACTGGTTTCTGCTCCAGCTCCTCAGCAGTGTGCCGCGCATCTCCACCGAAACCGGGGGCGTGGCGTTTCTGGCGCATGCCGGAGGATTCGTGGCGGGAATGCTGCTGGTGCTGCTCTTCCGGAATTCGCGCCTCGTCGCCCAGCGGCTTGCCCACGGACTGCCGTGACGGTGCGCGGTGAGGCCGCGTAGATTCTTCTGGCGCGCCGGCGGCCGCCGGCATCGTGTACACGACCGACTCTTCAGCCCCCGAGCTCCATGCGCACTCGACTCCTGCTTCTGACCAGCCTCAGCCTCGCTCCCGCCCTCCTCGCGCAGGACACACAGTCTGTGGTGATCCGCGCCGCCCGGATGCTGGACGTGACCGGCGGACGGGTGCTCACCGGTGCCGTCGTCGTGGTGCAGGGCGACAAGATCGTCTCGGTGAACCCCGCGACCATCCCCACGGGCGCACGGACCATCGATCTGGGCGACGTGACGCTGCTCCCCGGCTTCCTCGACATGCATACGCATCTCGCCAGCGAGATCTCCGCGACGTCGTTCATCGAGCCGGTGCGACTCACCGAGGCCGACTTCGCATTCAACGCGGTGGCCAACGCGCTCAAGACGGTGCGCGCCGGCTTTACCACCGTCCGGGACTTCGGCGGCGATGTCACCGTGGCCCTGGGCCGGGCCGTGACGCGCGGCACGGTCGTAGGCCCCCGGGTGGTGCCGTCGCGCTACGCGCTGGGAATCACCGGCGGGCACTGCGACGTGACGGGATTCGCGCCCGGCGTGCTGGAGCGGGGACCCAAGGACGGTGTGGCCGACGGCCCCTGGCAGGTCGTGGAAGCGGTGCGCTACCAGATCAAGCACGGGGCGCAGGTGATCAAGACCTGCGCGACCGCGGGAGTGCTCTCACTGGAGGGGCCCGTCGGCGCCCAGCAATACAGTTACGAAGAGCTCAAGGCGATGGTGGACGAGGCCGCGCGCCACGGCATCAAAGTGGCCGCGCACGCCCACGGCACCGACGGCATCAAGGCCGCGATCCGCGCCGGTGTGGCGTCGATCGAGCACGGCTCGCAGCTCGACGACGAAGCGATCGCCCTGATGAAGGAGCGGGGCACCTGGCTGGTCCCGACCTCGTACCTGGTCGACCGGATCAACCTTGCAGTGCTGCCGCCGCTGGTGCGCCAGAAAGCGGAGACCATCCTCCCGATCGCGCGCCAGAGTCTCCGCCGGGCGATCGCCGGCGGGGTGAAGATCGCTTTCGGCACCGATGCGGGCGTCTATCCGCACGGCGAGAATGCGAAGGAATTCGCCGTCTATGTCAAGCTGGGTATGACCACGATCGATGCCCTGCGCACCGCCACCGTCAACGCCGCGGCGCTGCTGGGAGTGAGCGATCGGGGCGCGATCGAGCCCGGCAAGCTCGCCGACCTGGTGGCGGTTCCAGGCGATCCGCTGCGGGACATCACCGCCACGGAACGGGTGAGCTGGGTGATGCTGGGGGGGAAGGTGGTGGTGGACCACTAGGACTAGGCAGTGGGCAGTAGGCAGTGGGCAGTGGGGGACTGCCTACTGCCTACTGCCTATCCACCGCCAGCACCGTCTGAAGCAGAACATTGGCCCCGTTCGTCACATCCTGCGCCCTGGTCAGTTCATTCGGTGAATGGCTCACCCCGCCCACGCTGGGCACGAAGATCATCCCCACCGGCGCGATACGGGCGATTTCCTGCGCGTCGTGCCCCGCGCCGCTGGGCATGGTGCGGGTGCTGAGGCCCAGTCCCTTCGCGCTTCCCTCGATGAGCCGGCGCAAACGTGGATCGGTCGGTGCCGGTTCATTGGTGCTCATCACGCGCATGGCGAACGTGGTCCCGGTTTCGGCGGCGATCCGGTTGCCGAGGGCCTCGAACCGGCGGGGAAAGATCGTCAGCGTTTCGGGCGCGAGATCGCGCAGGTCCACCGTGAGGGTCACTTCGCCGGGAATCACGTTCACCGTGCCGGGGACCGCCACCAGCCGGCCCACGGTGCCGACCTGGCGCCCCGGCACAGCGCGGATCGCCTCGTTCACCGCCACCGTGAATCTGGCCGCGGCCAGCATCGCATCCTTGCGCTGATTCATCGGAGTCGTCCCGGCGTGATTGGCGAAGCCGGTGAAGGTCACCTCGAACCACCGAATTCCCACGATGCCCTCGACCACACCGATCTGGATTCCCTCCGCGTCGAGAATCCCTCCCTGTTCGATGTGCAGCTCGAGGAAGCAGAGGTAATCCCCGCGCTCCTTCCGGGCCGCCGCGAGACGCGACAGATCGCCGCCGATTCGAGCGATGCCGTCCCGGATCGTGATGCCGGAGCGCGCCGTGCGATCGAGGATGGCATCGGTCGGGGCCTCGACCATCATCCGGCTTCCGACGGTGCCCCCTTCCTCGTTCTGGAAGATGACGACCTCGAGGGAGTGGCGGAGCCGGGTTCCGCTTTCCTGCAGCGTCTGGGCGACTTCGATGGCACCCATCGAGCCGACGTCGCCGTCGTAATTGCCGCCGTTGTTCACCGAATCGATGTGGGAGCCGATGAGGATGGGCGGCAATCCGGGCTCCCGGCCCTCGCGCCGGGCCAGAATATTTCCCGCGGGGTCGATCCGCGGAGTGAGCCCGGCGCTCTGCATCAGGCTCATCGCGTACCGGCGTCCTTCGAGGTCCGCGTCGGAGTACGCCACGCGGCTGGTTCCGCCGGGTCCGCGGCCGAAAGCGCTCAGCGCACTCAGGTGGCGGTTGACCCGCTCGCCGTTGACCCGAAGCTCCGCCTGGATCGCTGCCCGGAACGCTGATGCCCAGGGCACGACGGAAGCTCCGACGAGGCCGGCGAGAAGCTCCCTGCGATTCACGCCGCTCCTCATATCGCGCCGCGCTCGTATCGTGGTAGGATGAGCTAAGATGAGCGTTGGACGCAGGTTGCGCCAGGCCGACGTATATTCCCCAGGTCCCCGGGAGGCCATTCCATGACAACCCGTGAAGCACGCACGATTCCGAGCACTCCCGCCCGCGGGCGGAGCCCGGGCCCCGGCACGTTCCGGTCTCCCACCGACCTGATCGAGGTGCCGCGCAATCCGGGAATCCCGCTCGACCTGGGCTGGGTGCGCGACATCCGGATCAACCGCAGCGCCGTCGAGCGGCGCGCCGCCACGATTCCCACCCGCCGGTCGATCAAGACGGCGTGGCAGGCGGGGTGGCTGCTTCGCGCGATCTCCCTCATGGATCTCACCACGCTTTCCGGCGACGACACTCCGGGACGGGTGCTTCGGCTCTGCGCCAAGGCGCGCCGGCCGGTGCGCGGCGATCTCCTCGAGGCGCTCGGTGTCGGCGATCTCGACCTCACGGTGGCCGCGGTCTGCGTGTATCACGCCTTCGTCGAAACCGCGGTGCGGGCGCTCGAGGGCAGCGGGATTCCCGTCGCCGCGGTGTCGACCGGATTTCCCGCCGGGTTGTCACCGCTGCCGCAGCGCATTGCCGAAATCGAAGCGTCGGTCGAGGCCGGGGCGCGGGAAATCGACATCGTGATCACCCGCGCGCACGTGCTCACCGGCAACTGGACCGCGCTGTACGACGAAGTGAAGTCCTTCCGCGCAGCGTGCGGTCCCGCCCATCTCAAGGCGATTCTCGCCACCGGAGAGCTCGGGACGCTCAAGGAGGTGGCGCGCGCCAGCATGGTGGCGATGATGGCCGGCGCCGATTTCATCAAGACATCCACCGGCAAGGAAAGCGTCAACGCCACCATGCCGTTCGGGATCGTGATGGCGCGGCAGATCCGGGAATACCGGGAGCGAACCGGATACCTCATCGGCCTGAAGCCCGCGGGCGGGATCCGCACCGCCAAGCAGGCGCTCGACTGGCTCGCCATGATCAAGGAAGAGCTGGGGGACCGTTGGCTCCGTCCCGATCTCTTCCGGTTCGGCGCCTCGAGCCTGCTGACCGACATCGAGCGTCAGCTGGAGCACCACGCCACCGGCAGGTATAGTGCCGCACACCGGCATCCCCTTACGTGAACCGCGTCAACGGTCAACGGTCAACGGTCAACGGGACAGACCTTGCCGAAAGGTCCTTCCCGTTCACTGTTCACCGTTGACCGTTCACGCAGTCAGGCGACGATGACCAGCATTCGCGATGCGTTTGAGTCCATGGCCTGGGGCACGGCTCCCGAGTCGGCCGCCACGGCGCACGCGTGGCTCGACAAGCATGGAAAGCGGTTTGGCCATTATGTCGGCGGCGATTGGGTGCCGGGAGATGGGGGTGAGGGGTTTGCCACCATCAATCCCGCGACGAGCGCGGAGCTGGCCCGGGTTGCCCAGGCGTCACCGGAGGACGTGAACGCGGCGGTCCGGTCGGCGCGCGCCGCGCAGCCTGGCTGGTGGGCGCTCGGCGGACATGGCCGCGCGCGCTGGCTCTATGCCATTGCACGGGAAATCCAGCGCAACAGCCGGCTCTTCTCGGTCATCGAAACGCTGGACAACGGCAAACCCATCCGCGAATCCCGCGATATCGATATTCCGCTCGTGGCCCGGCATTTCTATCACCATGCGGGCTGGGCCCAGCTGATGGAGACCGAGCTGGCCGGATACGGTCCGGTCGGCGTCGTCGGCCAGATCATTCCGTGGAATTTCCCGCTGCTGATGCTGGCCTGGAAAATCGCGCCGGCGCTGGCAATGGGAAACACCGTCGTGCTCAAGCCGGCCGAGTTCACGTCGCTCACCGCGCTGCTCTTTGCCGATATCTGCCACGGCCTGGGCCTCCCTCCCGGCGTCGTCAACATCATCACCGGCGACGGGAAGACCGGTGCCGCCCTGGTGGGCCACCCGGACGTGGACAAGATCGCCTTTACCGGCTCGACCGAAGTGGGCCGCATCATCCGGATTGCGACCGCCGGCAGCGGGAAGAAGCTCTCGCTGGAGCTGGGCGGAAAGTCGCCGTTCATCGTGTTCGAGGACGCCGATCTGGACAGCGTGGTGGAAGGCGTGGTAGACGCCATCTGGTTCAACCAGGGGCAGGTCTGCTGCGCGGGATCGCGAATCCTCGCGCAGGAGAGCATCGCGCCGCGCCTGATCGAGAAGCTCCGCGCCCGCATGGAGACCCTCCGGGTCGGGAGTCCGCTCGACAAATCGGTGGACATCGGGGCGATCGTGGCACCGGTCCAGCTCGAGACGATCCAGGGGCTGGTGCAGAAGGGAATCGACGAAGGCGCCACTTGCTGGCAGCCGAGCTGGAGCCTCCCGAAGGACGGGCTCTTCTACCCGCCGACGCTGTTCACCGATGTCACCCCCGCGGCGACCATCGCCCAGGTCGAGATCTTCGGGCCGGTCGTGGTGCTGATGACGTTCCGGACCCCCGCCGAGTCGGTCGAGATCGCCAACAACACCCGGTACGGCCTCGCGGCGAGCGTCTGGAGCGAGAATCTGAATACCGCGCTCGACATCGCACCGCAGCTCAAGGCCGGCACGGTGTGGGTCAACTGCACCAACATGTTCGACGCGGCGAGCGGGTTTGGGGGGTATAGGGAATCGGGGTTTGGGCGCGAAGGCGGAAGAGAGGGACTGTGGGAGTATGTGAAGGCGGAACGGCGCAAAGACGCAAAGACGCAAAGCGACGTTCGGGCCGAGGCAACGGACAAGGTCGAAGCGGGTGGGTCACCTCGCGTCCTTGCGTCGTTGCGTCCTTCCGTCCTGCCTCCAATCGACCGCACTCCGAAACTCTACATCGGCGGCAAACAGGCCCGCCCGGACGGCGGCTACGCGCTGCCGGTGCTCGATGCGTCCGGTAAGCAGATAGCCTCGGTGGGCCGCGGGAATCGGAAGGACGTCCGGAACGCCGTGGAAGCGGCTCACAAGGCGGAGCCGGGCTGGGCCGGCAGCACCGCGCACACCCGGGCCCAGGTGCTCTACTACTTTGCCGAGAATCTGGCGGCGCGCGAAAAAGAATTCACCGAGCGGCTCGGTGTGCTGATGGGGGGCGCGGGCGAGGATGCCTCGCGCGAGGTCGCGCTGTCCATCCAGCGCGCCTTCGCGTATGCCGCCTGGGCCGACAAGTACGACGGCAGGGTCCACGCCACTCCGTTTCGCAATGTGACCCTTGCGATGAACGAGCCGCTCGGCGTGCTCGGCCTCGTCGCTCCGGAGGAGGCGCCCTTGCTTGGCTTCCTCTCCCTGGTCCTTCCCACCGTCGCCATGGGCAACACCGTCATCGGCGTGCCCAGCGAGCGGTGGCCCCTCCTCGCAACCGACCTCTACCAGGTCTTCGACACCTCCGACGTGCCTGGGGGGGTCATCAATATCGTGACCGGCACGCGCAAGGAGCTGGCGCCGGTGCTGGCGGCGCATGACGACGTGGATGGAATCTGGTTCTACGGTCCTCGTGAGGAAGCCGGCGAAATCGAAAAGCTCTCCGCCGGCAACATGAAGCGCACCCATGTATCCTGGGATGCCGTCGACTGGATGGATGCCGGTGAAGGGCAGGGAGAGGAATTCCTGCGCGAGGCGACCCAGGTCAAGAACATCTGGGTGCCCTACGGCGCGTGAGCGGCGTTCTCCTATGGCGAATTGGGCCTGAGCCGCCATATTGAAGGAGGCCCGGGGCTCCGGGCTGGCGCATACCTCCATTAAGAACTCCGGAGTCGTGGCGGAAATCCTCGAGCAGCTGACGAGCAGTCTTGCCGACCGTTACCAGATCGAGCGCGAGCTCGGTAAGGGCGGTATGGCCACCGTCTTCCTCGCCAGGGACATCCGGCACGACCGGGAAGTGGCGATCAAGGTCCTGCATCCCGAGCTCTCCGCCTCCATCGGCGCCGAGCGCTTCGAGCGGGAAATCAAGCTCGCCGCGAAGCTCCAGCACCCCAACATTCTCGGACTCTACGACTCCGGCTCCGCCGCCGGGCTCCTCTACTACGTCATGCCCTTCATCAAGGGCGAATCGCTCCGCGACCGGCTCGACCGGGAGGGCCAGCTTCCGATCGACGACGCGGTGCAGATCACCCTCGAGGTCGCGGAGGCGCTGGGCCACGCTCACGCGGCCGGCATCGTTCACCGCGACATCAAGCCGGAGAATGTGCTGATCTCGGGTGGGCACGCGATGGTCGCCGACTTCGGGATTGCCCGGGCGGCGAGCGAAGGAAACGCCCAGAAGCTCACTCAGACCGGGATGGCCGTGGGCACGCCGGTGTACATGTCGCCCGAGCAATCGGTGGGTGATCCGGTGGGGCCGACCGCCGACCTCTACAGCCTGGGCTGCATGCTGTACGAGATGCTGGCGGGCGAACCGCCGTTCACCGCCAAGAATGCCATGGCGCTCATGGCCCGGCACTCCATGGAGGCGGTGCCGAGCGTCCGGATCGTTCGAGGCACGGTACCCGAGGAAGTCGAAGACGCGATCTTCGCCGCGATGGCCAAGGTGCCGGCCGACCGTCCCCAGACCGCCGCCCAGTTCATGGAAATGCTGGGCCTCCCGATGGGGGCGACCGCTTCCCGCCGGACGGCGATCCGGCATACCGCTTCCCGCCGGGTTCCGACCGGGGCGAACCGGATGCTGGAGAGGCAGGCCCCGCCCGTCTGGCGGAGGCCGTGGGTCATCGGCACAGCCGCGGTGGTGGTCGTGGGCATCGCGGGGGCGGCATGGGCCCTCACCGGCAGGGGCGGGAGCAAGCTCGCAACGCTCGATGGCGGCGATCCCAAGCGCATCGCGGTGCTCTACTTCGAGGATCGGAGCCGGGACAGCTCCCTCGCCTATGTGGCCGACGGCCTCACCGATGCCCTGATTGGAAGCCTCGGTCAGGTGCAGGGCCTGCGGGTGGTGTCAAAGAGCGGTGTCGAGACGTTCCGGGGAACCAAGGCCACCCCAGACAGCATTGCCCGCGCGCTCGACGCGGGCACCCTCATTCGCGGGTCGGTGGAGCCGGACGGGGGCACCCTCAGTGTCAACGTCCGGATGTTCGACGACCGTGGCACCGAGATCGACCGGGCCACCTTCGAGCTGCCCGCCGACAACGTCATCACGGTACGGGATTCACTGGCCGACGCCGTGGCCCGCCTGATCCAGACTCGTGTCGGGCAGGAGGTCAAGCTGGAGCGGCAGCGGGCGGGCACAAGTGACGTGGCCGCGTGGTCGCTGCTCCAGCAGGCGGAGCAATTCCGGAAGAACGCCGAAGCGGCCGCCGCGAAGCGCGATACCGTCGCCCGGAATCAGGGATTCGGTTCGGCCGACTCGCTGCTCGCGCTCGCCGAGGCACGGGATCCGAACTGGATCGACCCCGTGATCAACCGCGCGCTGGTGTCGTATCGCCGCTCCCGAGTCTCGGGCCGCGGAGATGCGATCCACCCCTGGATTCGGGAAGGCCTCGGCCACATCGAGCGGGCGCTGGCGCGCGATCCCCGGAATCCTGACGCGCTGGAGCTCCGCGGGAATCTCCGCTACTGGGGCTGGCTCCAGAATTATGAGCCCGACGAGGCCAAGGCCAAGGTGCTGCTGGCGGAGGCCCAGGCCGATTTCGAAAAAGCGGTGGAGATCAATCCCCATCAGGCGGGCGCGTGGGCATCGGTCAGCCATTTGTACAACCAGACCGGCAGTGGAACGAAGGTGGCCCTCGCGGCGCAGCGCGCGCTCGAGGAGGATGCCTTCCTCGACAACGCCGACGTGGTGCTCTTCCGCCTCTTCATCGCCAATTACGATCTCGGCCAGTTCACCGACGCCGACCACGCCTGCCAGGAGATCAGACGGCGTTTCCCGGGAGACTTCAGCGCACCCCGGTGCGAGCTGTTCATGCTGACCACCCGGATACGCACCCCGCCGGATGTCGGCCTCGCCTGGAAACTCGCCGATTCGGTCACCAAGGCCGTGCCGGAGAACCGGCGGCCGTACTTCGAGCTCAATTCGCACATGCTGGTGGCGCACGTCCTGGCCCGGGCCGGGCTCAAGGACAGCGCCATGCGGGTGGTCGAGCGGTCGAAGGGCAATCAGGAGATGAACCCGACGCGCGACCTGGCCCTCTTCGGTGCCTCGGTGTACTCCCAGCTTGGCGAGACCGACAAGGCGGTGGACCTCCTCGGGGTCTACCTCCAGGCCAATGAGCGGGTGCGTCAGGCGTATGCCGACGATTCCGGGTGGTGGTTCCGCCCGATTGCCTCATCTCCCGCCTTCAAACGGCTAGTCGGAACTCGCTGAACCCTCCTTGCGCTTTCCTGGCTTTAGCCGAAATTACCCGGTTAACTCGCTGCTTTGCCCGTCCGCCTGGAGCCGACATGCGCCGCCTGACCCTGTTGACCGCGTCCCTCGCGATCCTCGCCGCCGCTGCATGCAGCAACGCCGGACTCGACGACCCGACGTCCCCTCGGCCAACGCTGCCCAGTCTCCAGTCGGTTACCGTGACATCTTGCACCCCCAAGACGGCCGCGGAAATCGAGGCCCTCATCAACGATCTCTTCTTCAAAAACCAATGGCCCGATCCGAACTCGGCCCTCAGCAAGTTCAACGCAGTCAAGACGCTACTGGCTGCCGGCTCGACCCAGGAAGCCCAGTTCAAGACCCGCGACCTGGTGCGGTTCATCGAGAACAAGTTCAGCAACCTGACCCCGGAGCAGAAGGCCAACACCCAGGACGAATTGGACACCCTGATCGCCGAGCTCTACTGCTTCGTGGGGATCAGTGGAACCGTATTTGACCTGAACCCAGGGGACCCCGCCAAGGCTTTCGTCACCCCCGGCGGGACCGCCGGCGTCTGGTTCCCCCCCAACTCGGTGCCGGTGGGCACGATGGTGGTGCTCGAGGACATTACCGCGCTGTACGCCTGTCCGAGCGGGATCTTCTGCGGCACCTCTCCGCTCAATACCCCACTCGACAAATACCCGACCTACGTCGCCATTCAGCTCATTCCGAATGCGACGTTTACGGGCGCCGCCATCCTGCCGGTCGTCGCGGTGTGCTTCCCGAGCGACACGCCGCTGGATGTGGCCGACGACCTGCTGGTCGGGCACCAGGGGACGAGCTTTGAGATTCTGCCGGAAACGGCGATCCCGGACGAGCTGCTCGCCCTGCTCAACTGTCCCGATATCCTCACCCAGCAGTCGGCGCCACCGGGGATGCTGGCCCGGCTGATCGCGCCGATCGCCAACGCCTTCCTTCCGCAGCCGCTCCAGGCCCGGATGCGCCGCCTCTTCGGCGGTGCCGGCGGTTCGGCCGAGGAGTTCAGCCCCTTCGGCGCGGTGGACGCCTCGCTGGCCGGCGCCGGCGGGAGCGCGGAGGAGTTCACCCGGGCTTCGGCCAAGACACCGGTCCCGATGGCCTCGGTCATCCTCAACGGCACGCCCACAATCACCGGCGCGGCGGGAACGACGACCACGGGCCCCACGGTCACCGTGAAGACGCGGGGACAGGATGACAACGGGGTCGATCCGGTGGCCGGAGTGAATGTGATCTTCTCAGTGAAGGCGGCGGGCGGCAGCTCGCCGGCCGGCGAAGGCCACCTCTGCGCCGTGAACGGGGTGATCCCGACTCAGGTCGAGGTGCTCACGAACTCCGTTGGCGAGGCGACACTCCCCTGCTTCGACTTCGGCACCAAGGTGGGCTACAACAACATCAAGGCGACCTTCGACCCGTCGTCCCTGACCTTCAAGGGACACGAACAGGTCTTCGTGGTCGTGAACGGGTCGACCGACAACTCGGTGAATTTCCTGAGTCGCACCGATGCCGGTCCGGCCTACGCGATCGCGATCGTCGAAGGGAACAACAAGTCCGGGCCCGCCTACACGGCGGTGACCAATCCGCAGCCCAAGGTTCGGGTCACCGATCTCTACGGCAACAACGTGCCGGGACAGATGGTGAGCTGGACCGCCAGTTATATCCAGCTCTCGCCGCCGTCCGTCGACCCGCCGTCGAACCTCACCCAGACCGACGGAACCGCGGCGGTAACGTCCTGGATTCTTGGCCCCGGGGCCAACACGCTCCTGGCCGAGATCTCGACCGCGGCCGGCGTGCGGTCCGTGACTTTCAACGGCGCCGGTACGATCACTCTCGACCTGGCCAACGCCTGCGCCACCGGCGGGGCCAAGGACGACATCGTCAAGTACGGCTTCTACGCGCCGCGTCCCAATAAGGCGGTCGGCGCGATCGGGCTCAACCTGTCGTCCAACGGCGCGCCCGGCACCTCCGAGAATTACGAGATCACGCTGAATGTGAGCATCGACGGCGGAACCACTTTCCCGTATTCCGCCAAAGCCCGGTTCCAGTCGAGCAGCAACAGCAGCAAGGGAATCGAGAGCCTCGTCCTCTTCGACTTCAAGAATTCCCCGGTGCCGAGTGGGGCGGGGAACCTGACGGTGCGCATGACGGCGGTGTCGGTCACCGGCGGAACACCGCAGCCGTTGCCGGCCAACAGGGTGATCAACATGAACGTCGGAACCTGTGCGGCGGGATCGAAGAGCTGCAAGGGGACCACGGTGCAGAGCGGGGTGGCCTGCAACATCACCGAGAGTCAGATCGCGCCACCCGTGCTGGATTATCGCAAAGGTCTGGCTGCCCGGATCTACGTCATCAGGTAGCTTGCCGGCAGCGCGCTCCCGCTGGCAACGAAGGGCCCTGCTCGCGCAGGGCCCTTCGATTTTCTCCCGGGCTTCGGGTTCTGTCAGTCCGCCGGCGGCTCGGCGCGCTCCAGCAGGGCAATACCGGAGAACCGGGTGAATTCGGCGCGTCGTTTCTTGCCCACGAAGCGCCCGATGAAATTCCACAACGGTGCCATCCGGAAGGTCCGCTTCAGGCGCAATCCCTCGTGAAACTGGGAGCGCCATTCGATTTCACGCCAGCCGTACGGTGCGAAGAACTCGGTGTTCTCCTTCGGACCGAACCGGAACGGGGCATTGCCGGCCCGGAGCGTTTTGCCGAAGCTCTTCTCCAGCATTTTGAGCAGTCCCGGGCTGGCCAGATCCGTCATCCAGAACTGGAAATGGGGCTGGGCATGGAGGTCGGCCGCCAGCTCCGCGACCGACTCGGTCGGCAGATACACGAGTAACCCCTCGGTGATCACCAGGGCGCGGTGACAGCTCCCGTTGAGCCGCGTGAAGAGCGCCTGCCGCGGTCCCCGCTCCGAGAGATCCAGCTTGATCCCTTCGTACTGACAGACCGGTCGTTCCCCCGCAAGCGTTTCGAGCTTCGTGTCGATCATCTCCGGGTGATCGACGTCTACCCACCTGAGCGATGGCGGAAGCGGAAGCCGCCACGGCCGGGCGTCGAGCCCCGCGGCCAGGTTCACGACGCAATCGGCGCCCTCCCGTATCGCTTGAAGGATGATTTCGTCCATCACCGCGGTGCGCACGATCATCGGCCAGGCCATCTGCCTCCCCTTCGGCATCGACCGCACGATCTGCTCGCCGCGATCGCCCGCCAGACGCCGGGCAAAGGGGTCCTTGAAGATGGCGTCGGGACGCTCCGTCTCCATGGCGCGGTAGAACGCGACCCATCGCGCGGTGTCGGAGACGTTCCGGATCAGGGGGGCTGTCATGGAGAGGGAAGATCGGATGGCGGCCTTCCACCCGCCAGAGGCGGGACCCTCCGCGGCGCCCCGGCCGGCAGGCACGTTTGCGGATAAGACACGGGCGGGCATATTCCTTTGGCTGAACCCCTTGCGCGGCCTCCCACTCGATCGGAGCACCTGACGCCTTGGCGACGATTTTCGACCGCCTGAAGGACAAGCTGGGCGAGCGCTATGAGCTGGAGCGCGAGCTCGGTCAGGGTGGGATGGCGACCGTCTTCCTCGCCAAGGACCTGCGCCACGACCGCGAGGTCGCGATCAAGGTGCTGCATCCGGAGCTCTCCGCTTCCATTGGCGCCGAGCGGTTCGAGCGGGAGATCAAACTCGCCGCAAAGCTGCAGCATCCGAATATTCTCGGCCTCTACGACTCCGGTGCCGCCGACGGGCTCCTCTACTACGTCATGCCCTTCGTCAAGGGCGAGTCGTTGCGTGACCGGCTCGACCGGGAAGGGCCGCTCCCCATCGATGACGCGGTCCAGATCGTTCTTGAGGTGGCAGAGGCGCTGGGTCACGCCCACGCCGCCGGCATCATTCACCGTGACATCAAACCGGAAAACATTCTGCTCTCCGGTGGCCACGCCCTCGTGGCAGATTTCGGGATTGCGCGGGCGGCGAGCGAGGCGGGAGCCCAGAAGCTCACCCAGACCGGAATGGCCGTCGGCACCCCGGTGTACATGTCGCCGGAGCAGGCGGTTGGTGACCATGTCGGCCCTACGTCCGATTTGTACAGCCTGGGGTGCGTGCTGTACGAGATGCTGGCGGGCGAGCCTCCTTTCACCGCCAAGACCGCGCAGGCGCTCATGGCGCGGCACTCGATGGAGGCGGTGCCGAGCGTCCGGATCGTCCGCAACACCGTTCCCGAAGAGGTCGAAGACGCCATCTTCGCCGCGATGGCCAAGGTGCCTGCCGACCGCCCACAGACGGCGGCCCAGTTCATGGAGATGCTCGGCCTTCCCATGGGGGCCACGGCGTCCCGGCGAGCCTCGATCCGCCACACCGCCTCCCGGCGAGTCCCTACCGGCGCGACCCGCGTCTATGAGGATGCACCGGCAGCATGGTGGCGCCGGCCGTGGGTCCTGGGACTCCTGGCGCTGCTCGTGGTTGGGGGAGGATTCGCCGCATGGAAGGCGTTTGCCGCGAGCCAGTCGGCGTCAATGAGCCCGGACGAGCTCGCCCGGGCCAGGAAGGTGGCGGTGCTCTACTTCGGCTACCCCGAACCCGATCTGGCACCGGTCGCCGACGGTCTAACCGAAGCCCTCATTGCATCACTGCGCGCCGCCAACCTCGACGTGGTCTCGCGGAACGGCGTACTGCCCTTCCGCGGCACCAAGACCCCGGTCGACAGCATCGCCGATCGGCTTGAGGTCGGGACTCTGGTGCGAGGGTCGATCGCTCCGGAAGGCGATCAGATTCGCATCACGACCTGGCTCACCGACGCCGACGGAAACGATCAGGGGGAGCACGATAATTTCTTGATCCATCGCGATTCGCTCGGCGCGGCGGAGGCAAAGGTGGTCGAGGAAGCGTCGCGGAAGCTGCGCCAGCAGCTTCGCGTCACCTTGGTAGCCGAAGCTCGCTCCCGCGCGGGCAATCAGGCGGCGTGGCGGCTGCTGCAGCGGGGCGAGAAAGCCCGCAACGACGCCGATCAGGCGGCGTTGTCCGATCCAAAGAGTGCTCTCCCGCGCCTGGCCGAGGCGGATTCGTTGCTGGAACAGGCGGCCCTCGCAGATCCCGCATGGGTCGACCCGGTGCTGGCGCGGGGTGAGGTCGCCCTCCAGCGCGCCCAATTGTCCCCTGCCGGTGAAAAACTCCAGTGGATCGATGCCGGTTTTCAATCGGCCGGACGGGCGATGAAGCTCGATGCGACCAATGCGCGCACCCTGGCTCTCCGGGGGTCGCTGGAGTACGAGAAGTGGCGGGCGCTTCCCCCGGCTCAGGCCCCGGAACGCGCCGAGTTGCTTCGATCGGCCGAGGCCGATCTGCAGGCTGCGGTCCGGGATGACCCGCTGCTGGCGAGTGCCTATGCCACTTTGAGCCGAGTCATGTACGAGAAGAAGGATGTCTACTCGGCGCTCGACCGGGCGAGGAGCGCCTACAATGCCGACCGATACCTGGCGAACAGCGCCGCCATTCTCGATCGTCTCTTCTATTCCTCCTATGACACAGGAAACTTCGCCGAGGCGGAGTCGTGGTGCAACGAAGGTGAGCGCCGCTTTCCCAGAAATCCGACGTTTACGCGATGCCACCTGTGGCTCATGATCGCCCCCGACGCCGCGCGTGATGTGCCGGAGGCGTGGCGCCTGGCCGGGAAGCTCGACTCACTCTACCAGTCCCGGTCCGATAGCGCCCGGCAGTATCAGGCTTCGTTCTCCCGCATCCTGGTCGGTGGGGCGATCGGGAAAAAAGTGGCGGGACAGCCGAGCCCGCTGATCGATAGCGCGCGGCGGGTGCTGGCTCGGGCTCGCCCCGACGTTCGCGTCGACCCCAAGCACGAGCTTGCCGGCTATGAGGGGGTCATGCGGGCCCAGATCGGAGACTTGGATGAGGCAATCAGCCTTTTCAAGGAATACGTCTCCTTCAATCCCGACCATTCATTTCGGGTCGGCCAGAACATTCACTGGTGGTACCGCGAGCTCCGCGGCAAGCCCGAGTTCCAGGCGCTGGTGGACCGACGCCGGTAGGCTCTGAGGATCGACCTCGTGCCCCCGGGGAGACTCCCGGGTTAAGGTTGTTCGATTTCCGCCACTTTCGGCCCCCCTTATCGCACGCTAGCATTGCCACGTGGTTCCCGGGATGACCTCCCGGGACGTTTTGCATTCGTATCAGCGTCAGTTTCGTTCCGTGTCAGGAAGGAGCGTTTCGTCATGACTCGCCGTGCGTTGGTACTCTGCTCCCTCGTCGGCCTTGCAGCCTGCTCGAGGGAACCCTCTCAGCCATCCGACACCGCGGGAGGGCCTGCGTTCGCGATCGTGGATGCCAGTGACCCAGGTGGAAGGCCCGATTTTGGCTGGCGACCCCCGATCGGCAATACGTTGCTTGCCGGCACCTTCGATGACACCCGGGCCCCGACGGTACGGATTTGTGTTCTGAACGCTAGCCTCGATGCGTGCATGGGCAGCGATGTGCTGCCACCGACCTCCGTGCCGGTGGTCGCCTCCAATTACCAGTACGACTGGATGGTGCCGATCAGCCCGGTAACCCACTACCGGATCTTCATTCTGGCGGGTGACCCCGCCGTCATCCTCGGCATCGCGGACGTGAGGACGGCCGCCACGTCGAAAGGGCTGAAGGGCAACGATCCCAATGAGTTCGTCGGGATCACGGACGGCTCGATCCTTCCGATCAAGTTCCGGATCACCGACGCGTGTGACAACCAGAATTGTGGCGATGGGCTCATCGACACCAACCAAGGCGGAACGGCCTATTACACCGAGAATGGTGAGACCAAGGGTGGGATTACCATCCCGCCCACGCCAGGTGGAGGGGTCATCAAGGTCACGATCACGCCTTGCACCGGCGACCTGCCGATTCCGAATCCGAAATTTGGAAGCTGCCTGGACGTCGATGCTGAGGATTATAACGGCGTGGGTGTGGCGTTCATCTGCGACGCGATCCAGGCCGCCACCGATGCCGGCCTGAATGCAGCGGAAAAGGACAAGGTCACGCTGTACAAGAAGCACGGGACCGATCCCGTGGAGGCGTTGCCGCACGCCGATGATGACTGCCCGACCGTTATTACAGTCAGCAGCGCGAAGGGTTTGTTCCGGGCCCTGGTCCATGGAAACTGGAAGAAGGCCGGCCAGCAGCTTACCGGCCTGCTCGCTCCCAAGCCGCTCTATGCCAGGCGGCTCGACGCCGGCGCCGGCGGCGAGGTCGACGGCGGGTTCAGTGGCTTCCAGTTCGCCGAGCCCTGTGTCGCCGGGGTAGGCGCCAATGACAACAATCAGGCCGCCAATGCCGCCTTCTCCTCCGGCGACTTGGATGGAGCCATCTGCCGCATCTCCGAGGCCACCTTCAATGGGTTCGCTGTCTCGGAGCTCCGAGCCCTCTTCCCCGCGCTCATCATCACGTGGAATTCAGATCCGAGTCTGGACGTGGACTGGACGGACAGGCTGTTGCCGTATCTGCAACTCGGCGGCGGCGTCATCTATGAGGACCCCAACAACGTCGCGGACCTCACGGACGTAGTCGGGGTGGGCCACACGTCCAACGGCGGCGATATCGGCACCTTCGCAGTGACTGCCGCTGTTCCTGGGTTGACCGATGGGATCAACAGCTCTTTTGAGAACAATCACATCGAGTTCAGCAGCTGGCCTTTGGCAATGGCTCCGTTCCTCAGCTTCAGCTCCGACGGAGGGACGACGAATCCCACCGTAGGGCTCTATGGGAAGTTCGGAACCGGCTGCATCGTGCTGACCGGTCCCGACCAGGACTACCACGGGCTGAGAGGCGGACCGGGCTTCGAGGCGAACCAATACAACCTCGTGTTGAACGAGCTCAGATTCGTCCAGGGCCTCGCCGGCAACTGCGAAGTTTTCGCCGGCCCGTCAATCAACGGGTTGGCTCGGATTGTCGCGCCCCTATCGAATCGGCCGGTGGTGCGGCATCCGCAGGTGCCCCCGCAACAGAAGTCGGTCAGGCGGCCGACCCAATGAAGCGGTGAGAGGTGAGCGCCAGGAAGCAAGAGGGCGGCCCCGCGAGGAGCCGCCCTTTCGTTTTCCGTGGTTTCGTCTTAGCGGCTCGTGCCGGTCGTCAAGGCACGGGCTTCGGCGCCCTCGGGATCCGCTCCGCCCGCGTCGCGGCGTGATAGGCAAAGGTCGCCAGCACGATGGCGCTCTGCTTCAGATCCTCGAGCTTGACCCGGTCGGCAAAGTCCATGTTGGTGTGGTGGTCCCGGGTGTCGTAGTCGGTGTAGTCCTGCAGCGAGTTGAACGCGGGAAGTCCCAATGCCGTGAAGGCCAGGTGGTCGGTATTGCCGATCTTGGCCATCACATTCTTCCGCATTCCGAGGTCTTTGAGCGGGTCGAGCCAGGCGTCGAAGATCGGCTTGCTGAGCGCGTTCTCCTCCATGTACCACCCATAGATCGGCCCGGTGCCCGGATCGTTGTTGAGGTAGACCGAAAACCTGTCCCGCGCCGTGGCATTGCTGTCTCCGGCATAGTGGCGCGCGGCATAGGCCCGCGATCCGAGCAGGCCCTCCTCTTCGCCGCCCCAGAGCGCCATCCGGATCGTCCGCCTCGGCTTGACGCCGAGGGCGGTCAGGATGCGCATTGCCTCCATGAGCGACGCCGCGGCGTCGGCGTTGTCGGTAGCGCCGGTCGCGGAATGCCAGGAATCGAGGTGAGCGCCAAGGAGGACGACCTCGTCCTTGAGCGCGGGATCGCTGCCGGGAATCTCGGCGAGGACATTGTAGCCGCTGGTGTCGGCGGTGTGCTCGCGGACGTCGATCCGCACCCGGAGCTTGACCGGCGCGCCGCTCTCGAGCGCCTTGACGATCATGTTGTAGTGCTCGGCGACAACGACGACCGACGGGGCGGCATCGCGCGGCGTGGCCCGGTTGCCGAGCACGAACGAGGTGCCGTGCTGGCCCTGGGTGGGACGGAGCACGACGCCGGCGCCGACCTCACGCATGATGGCGGTGCGCGCCTGGTTGGTGAGGGGGCTTCGCGGGTTGACGAACGGTGGCGCGCCGATGCGGACGGCACTGTCGTACGCGCTCGGTTGCGGCCGGTCGGCCACGATGAACTCGGTCTGGGGCCGGGTCAGCAGCACGATGGATCCGCGGAGCTGGGCGGCCTTCGCGCGGACAGCGGTCGAATCGGCCAGGTCGCCGATGTAGACCGGTGAGGCGAGCAGCTCACCCTTCGTGGAAGGCGACCAAGCTTCCGGGAAGCCGGTCAGCGGGAAGTAGAACGGCTCCACCATCTCGAAGACGAACTTTTCCAGGCTCCATCCCCGTCCGAACGGAAAGCTCTCCAGATGAACACCCGAGAGCCCATAGCGCTCGAGCTCTTTGGCACTCCAGTCCGCCGCGCGCTTGTAGGCCGGCGAGCCGGTGAGCCTGGGCCCGATGACGTTGGTGAGATGGTTGAAAGTCTGCTCCACCTGGGAGCGCTGGAGGGCTTCTTCCTTGATTCGTGCGATCACCGAACGGTCCACCGGCTCCTGCGCTGCCAACGGACCGATTGCGAGCTGCAGCCCCAGAGCAGTGCTGCCGATCCAGCCCCTCGCGGAACTCACGGGGTGGCCTTGGCGAGGAGTCCGGTGAGATCCACCGTCGCGATCCGCCGCGAGATGCTGTCGAGCTGGTCGGTCATTGGATACTCCAAACTACGTCTCTCGGAGCGCGGAAGCGAGGTGCTGGCAGGGTCAGGGCTCCGCCGGTACCTTGGCGGGCATACCCGTGACTGGAGGACACGATGACGGAGCCTCCCGGCGTGCGGCCGGAGCGCGCGCTCACTGCGGCGATCATGGTGGTGATGGCAGCCCTGCTCGCCGCCGCGGTGGTCATCATTGCCGGCATTCTGGGGGGTCGCCGGGTCGAAGCCACGATTCCCGGCGCGCTCGCCGTCATGGCGATCGGTGGTCTCGCCGCCGCCGCGATCGGTGCCTATGCCCGGCGGCTCCGGCGCCGGCAGCGCCCCGAATGGCTCGAAACACAGGCCTGGCATCGTGACTTCAAGAAGAAACTCGAGGGAGGGGAAAAACCGGGGAAGCGGGAAGAGGGTCCCGGCCAGGGTTAGTTTTTAGCGCATGGACTTCATTCGTGAGATGGTGGCAGCGGACGTGGCGTCCAACCGCTTCGGCCGCTCGATCTGCACCCGGTTTCCGCCTGAGCCGAACGGCTTTCCGCACATCGGCCACGCCAAGTCGATCTGCCTCAACTTCGGAATCGCCCGCGAGTTCGGCGGCAAGGTCAACCTGCGCTTCGACGACACCAATCCCTCGACGGAAGACATCAAGTACGTCGAGGCCATCAAGCGCGACATCCAGTGGCTCGGCTTCCAGTGGGACAACGAGCTCTACGCCAGCGATTACTTCGAGCAGCTCTACGAGTTTGCCGAGCGGCTGGTGCGGAAAGGCAAAGCCTATGTCGACAGCGAGTCCGAAGAGGAGATCCGCGCCCACCGGGGGACGGTCAACACTCCCGGGACGCCGAGCCCGTTCCGGGACCGGAGCATGGAAGAAAACCTCGATCTCCTGGCGCGGATGAAGGCGGGGGAGTTTCCCGACGGGGCGCACGTGCTCCGGGCCAAGATCGACCTGGCGCATCCCAACATGATCATGCGCGATCCGCTGCTGCTTCGGATCCGGCACGCCCATCACTATCGCCGGGGCGATGCCTGGTGCATCTACCCGCTCTACGACTTTGCCCACGGACTGTCCGACGCGATCGAGGGGATCACCCACTCGCTCTGTACCCTCGAGTTCAAGGACAACCGGGACATCTACGACTGGCTGGTCCGCGAGGCCGGATTCGACCGCCCCCCGGAGCAGACTGAATTCGCCCGCCTGGTCCTCGATTACACGGTGGTGAGCAAGCGCAAGCTGCTCCGGCTGGTCAACGAGCGCCATGTATCCGGATGGGACGACCCCCGCATGCATACCCTTTCGGGAATCCGCCGCCGCGGGGTGACCTCCGAGGCGATTCGCGATTTTTGCGAGACGGTGGGTGTGGCGCGAAAGGATGCCCGCACCGAGCTGGCCGCCTACGAGCACGCGGTGCGGAACGATTTGAACATGCGGGTGCCCCGGATCCTCTGCGTCGTCAATCCGCTCAAGGTGGTGATCACGAATTATCCGGGAGACGCGCCGGATGAGCTGGAGGCGAGCTCCTACCCGCACGATGTGCCGCTCACCGGCTCTCGAATCCTGCCCTTTTCCCGGGAGATCTACATCGAGCGGGACGATTTCATGGAAGATCCGCCGAAGAAATTCTTCCGGCTGGCGCCGGGGCGGGAGGTCCGGCTGCGGTACGCCTATTTCATCACCTGCACCGAAGTCATCAAAGATGCGGAGGGAAACGTCGTCGAGCTGCGCTGCACCTACGATCCCGCGACCCGGGGCGGGGACGCTCCCGATGGGCGCAAGGTGCAGGGCACCATCCACTGGGTGTCGGCCGCGCACGCGCTGGATTGCGAGCTCCGGCTCTACGACCGGCTCTTCACGGTGCCGGACCCCGACAGCGTGCCGGAAGGACAGGACTTCACCTCGGTGCTCAACCCTGCCTCGCTCGTGGTCGTGAAGGGGGCCAAGGTGGAGCCGAGCGCGGGAAATGACCCTCCGGGCACACGGTACCAGTTCGAGCGGACCGGCTATTTCATGTCGGATCCCGAAGACTCGAAGCCCGGCGCCCTGGTCTTCAACCGGACTGTCACCCTGCGGGATTCCTGGGCCAAAGCGCAGTCCAAGGGGTAGCTGCCTGCTGCCTGCTGCCTCTGCCTGTTGCCTGTTGCCTGATCAAGGAATCGCCCGCTTCCTGGTCCGGATCATCGCTTCGATCTCGTCGATCTCCCTCGGCGCCCGGCTGATCCACTCGAGTCCCCGGTCGGTGATCACGTAGACATCCTCGATCCGGACACCGGTATTCTGGTAACGCTCCACCGCCGCGCGGACTGTGGCCTTGAAGGCGCGGTTCTTCGGGGTATCGGGGAGAATGTCGAGCTGCCGCGTGGAGACGTAGATCCCCGGTTCGATGGTGAACGCGTCGCCTTTCTTGAAGGTCCGGTCTCCATAGTTCGCCTGGATCGGGTCGTGCACTTCGAGGCCGAGGCCGTGGCTGATGCCGTGAATTGCCCACAGCATCACCTGCTGGCAGGCGCGCGGGGTCGTCGCACAGTCGGCCGGCCAGGGGGGGTCGAACGTCGCCGAGGCGGACTCGATCAGCCCGAGCGCCGCGAGCCCGCGGGCCCGGACGTCCAGCGAGGAATCCTGCGCCGCCCGAATCGAGAGACCCGGCTTCGAGTTCCGCTCCGCCGCCGCCTGCCCGTCGCGCACCACCTGGTACAGCGCCTTCTGGTCGGGAGTGTAGAAACCGCTGACCGGAAGAGTGCGGGTTATGTCGGTGGCGTAGCCGTCGTATTCCGTCGCCGCGTCGATGACGACCACCTCGCCCGGTTTCATCTCCCGCCGGTCCTTCATGTAATGAAGCTGGGTGCCGTTGGGCCCCGCACCGACGATCGATCCGTACGCCGGCCGCTCGCCGCCTCCACGGCGAAAGGTGTATTCGATGATGGCCTGGAGGTCGTACTCGTGCATGCCGGGCTCGATCCGGCGCATCAGCTCGGTGTGGCCTTCGACGCTGATGTCCGTCGCTTTCTTGATCAGCGCCAGCTCGGCGTCGCTCTTCCTGGCGCGGAGCTCGTTCACGATGGGATGCGCGTCCGTGATCACCAGGCCGGGCCGTTTGGCCTGGAGCCCGCGCAGGAACTGGGCTCCCCGCGTGAGCGAATCGGCGCGCGCGAAGTCCGCCGCCTCGAAGTCGCCCAGTGAATAGACCGGAAGTCCCGTCGCCGCCAGGGAGTCCACCACCGCCGACAGCTCGCTCGACGCACGGGACGGGAGACCGAGCTCCTTCAGAAGCGCCAGGGAGTCCGGCTCGCTGCCGTAGTAGAGCGCGCGCCTCGGCGCGGTCCGGGCGACGAAGAGAATCGGCGCACCCTTGCCGTTCCGCACCGTGATCACCAGCGCGGCGTCGGCGAACGTGTACCCTGTGAGATAGCGAAACGCGGGGATCTGGTAGAACGGACCGAAGTCGGTGATCGGTGTCCGGCCTCCGAAGGCGATGACGATGCCGTCTCCGACCCGCGCCGCCAGCGAGTCCCGGCGCGCGGCATACTCGGCGGACGTGATCTGAGCGGAGAGCGCGGGGACGATGCACCCTGCAATCAGAACGAGACTGAGTGCCACTTTGCGTCGTTGCGTCGTTGCGCCGTTGCGCCTTTGCGCCTTATCTCGCATCGAGTTTCCTGCCGGCATTGAGATTGTCGAAGTTGAGAATGGTGTTCAGCACCAGGAAGTAGCTGCCCACCGTGGTGCCGCGATACACCGGATTGATCGAGAACAGCACCACATGGCCTTTACCGCGTGGCGCGTCCACCACGATGGGCCGGTCGGCGACCTCGGCTCCGCCCGCCAGAAGGCCCGAGACCAGCAGGTCCCGCTGGGGTGAGAACCGCAGCACGACGCGGGGCCGCTCCGCCGGCGGAATGATGCCGAGCGGATTCCGCATCTGGTCGTCGGTGATCGGCGGGAGCTGCCAGGCATCGACCGGCGCGGAAGGCACCAGCTCGAAGCGCGACTCCAGCGCCGGGCGCCCTTGCGGCACGTCCGGGTCGTTCGCCGTGCCGCGTCCCGTGGGACGCCCGCCCGCTTCTCCGAAACGCCGGCCTCCTCGCCCGCCCAGCGTGTTGCTCACCGAGAAGCTTCCCCCGTCGTCGCTCATGACCGCCAGGCTGTCGATGATCCCATAGGCGATGGGGCTCGCCGCATCGGTGATCCGGGACCGCAGCAGACTCCCCACCACCCGGCTCTGCCCCGCCTGATTTGCGCTCACTCCGCTCGCCAGACCGAACTGGATGGCGAAGTCCGCGGTGTTGGCGGCGCCGATGAGCACGCCGCCCTTCGACACGAATTCCTGCAGGTGCTGCAAGCCGTTCCAGCCCAGGCCCGGTCGCATGTCGTCGGTCTCGGCCCAGGTGCCGATGTTGGGAGTTTCCGGCGTGTTTTTCCACGGCATCGGATTGCGCCACATGGGAAGGCCAGCCACGATCTGTTGCGCGCTTCCGCCCGCGGGGGGGAAGACGATCACATCCCAGCGGGCCGTCAGATCCGCTGTGGCGGCGACGTCCTGCACGCTGATGTAGTCGTAGGGAATGGCCATGAAGTCGAACGCCTGTCGCCACCATCCCTCCGTCTGGGTGCTGATCCAGGTGTGCATGATGGCTACGCGCGCCGCCCGAAGCGGGTGCGCGGGCACCGAGGGCATCGCGGGCAGGGCGTATGCCGACAAGCCAAGCTCCCGCGTCGCCCGGTCGAGGTCGGCCGTCGGAACATTCCGGATCAGGAAGCTGCCACGATTGAACTTCCGGCCCGCCGCCTCGAACGGCTCCTCGGCTGCCTGCATGTCGGCGCCCTTCAGCCGGTAGCGCAATGTGGCCAGCGCATTGTCGCCATTGTGATTGATCGCCACGACCGGCCCCGATCCCACGACGCCTCCCGGCGCGATGACCGCCCCGGTCACCCTGGCCATCGGCACGTCCAGGACCTTCGCGTCCACCACTCGCACCGCCTCGACGCCGAATCCCTCCGGAAAGGTCCAGCCGGTATCGTCGTAAGGAGTCCGCTGCGGGTCGGTCGGGCTCCAGTACTGGTAATCGAGCAGCGCGTCGGCGATGCGCGAGTAAGGCTGGTCCATCCGCACGATGTAGCTGCCGGCCGGGAACGAGCGACTCTCCACCCTTGCAGTGGAATCCGGGGTCCGCCGCGGCATGGAATCGGCCGCCGGTGCGCCGTTGCGTCTCTCCGCCGGACGCGGGGGGCGCGCCGGCATCGTCACCGTGAAGGGTGACGTCGCGCGGCTGATTTCCACGTGCTGCCGCTGCAGCACGCGGAGCAGCTCCGCCTGCGTGCCGGGTCTCCGGGTGTCGGCGGTCAGGACGTACGCCGCCGGCCCCTCCGTTTTTGCCTTGAGCACCGAGCGCTTGCTCTTCTCGTAGAAGTTCTGAAGGATCTGCCGGCGGTTGTTTGCGATGTACGAGAGCGAGACGAGGAGTCCGGTCTGCTCGTAGTTGTTGTTGTTGCGGAGGGACCACCGCACCCGCGGCAGCGGCGGATTCTGCCGGTACCAGGTCCGCGACGTCTCGTCGGGAGAGAGCGTGCGCTCCAGGGTCTCGGCGCTGCCTCCATTGCCGAAGGTCTCGTAGAGCCGGCTGATGCCGTTGTGCGTCGCCGCCATGAACATCAGATAGCCCGGGCTCCAGGTGTCGAATCGCCCGAACGCAAAGACGCCCGGCATCCCCATCCGGGTCATCTCCTGCACGTTGTTCCAGCCGATCATCTGCCACTCGTTGGTCACCAGCGGGTCGAGCCAGGCATTGTAGGGCCCGTCGCCGATGGTGTTGTCGTACAGGTAAGGCACCGATTCGTGGAGGTCGTGAATGACCTGCGCCTTCCAGTCCAGGTAGGTGTTCAGCACGTTCTGGGAGAGCTTGAGCGTCATCCCCATCGCATCGCGATTGTTGTCGTGGGCGACGTAGTGACCCCAGTAGATCAGATTCGGCCAGGTCTCGTTGGGGTGGGCCATGTGCCACCGGAAGAGATCGACCTGACGGTCCCGGCCGTCGACCTCGACGATCGGCGTGATCAGCGTGATCACGTGGTCCCGGATGTTCTTGATGTACGGACTCTCGTCCACCGCCAGGCGGTAGGCCAGCTCCATCAGCGCGGTGGGCGCGCCGGCCTCCGGCGAGTGAATGGTGCCGGTGATGTAATAGACCGGCGTCGTCAGGCCCGCGAGCCGCTCCGCCTCCGCGTCGTTCATGCCGATCGTGCGGGGGTCCGCCAGCCTGGCCAGCCGGGTCTTGTTCGCCTCGAGGCCCGCCATCACCGTTTCTCCGGCGATGGCAACGGCAATCATCTCCCGGCCTTCCTCGGTGGTGCCGATCGAGACCACCTTGACCCGCGGGCTGGTCCTGGCCAGCAGCCGCATGTACTCGTAGACCTCCTTGGAGTACGGCAGCTTGTTGGGGGCCCCCGCGATGTCGCCCAGCACCGCGGATGGGGTCGGTACGGTCTTCGACGCGGGAAGGTAGTCCACCAATGGCGAGAGGAAGAAAGGCTCCGTGGTGTACTCCCGGATCTTCTTGGTGTAATGCTCGTCGACCGGCTGATTCGGATGCCGTCCCGGAGTGTACGGAGACGCGGCCGGCGAGGCGCCGGATCCGGCGGCCTGCGCCAGGAGCGGCGGCGAAGCCAGCACCGCAAGGACGACCATGAGGAGCGGGCGTGCCGCGCGGGAGATCATTGACGAAGGGCCTCGAGTGGGGGGGGGAGGGAGGAGCCGCCCGGAAATTACCTCCGGCGGGGCCGCGCGCGCGAGGAATCTGCAACCAGATCTAGCTCCGGACCGTCAGACAGAGGTAGTGTTCAGGGCCCCCGGCGACTGGTGGAGGTTCTCATGTTTTCCCGGCGAGATTTCATGCGTGGCTGTTCCCTGACGGGGCTGGCGCTGCTGGCTGGTGTCCGGCCGGCCTGGGCCGGGATTCGCCGCGCACGCAGCTCCGGTCCACATCCGACGCCCCGCCCCGGAATCACCGCAGCCAAAGTGCTCACCAAGGAACAGCTGGAGGACAGCCCCAACCTGATCCCGCTCTTCGATTCTGTCCGGGGAATACCCGAAATCGTAGATGGCATTCGCTGCAACTGCGGGTGTGCCGACGTCGAGGGCTACTACTCCCTCCTCTCCTGCTATGAAGGCGATGCAATGGCCCGGTCCTGCCCGATTTGCCAGGGCCAGGGCCGGATGGTGTCCCGCCTGCACAAGGATGGGAAGACGCTGGACGAGATCCGGACTGCCATCGACGCACGTTACGGATGAGGAATCCCCGATGAAATGGTTGACGCGCATCCTGGCGGTGGCGGCAGCGCTGACCCTGCCCGCTGCCTCCTCCGCCCAGGTGCGCGCCAGCGAGCCCGCCCTGGTGGCGCAAACGATCGACGGCACCCGGCTCACGCTGGAGTATTCCCGCCCTCGGGCCCGGTCCCGCGACTCCCTCTTCGGGAAAACCGTCACCTGGGGTGAGGTCTGGACGCCGGGAGCCAATTGGGCGACGACGCTCGAGGCGAGCAAGGACGTGCGGGTGAACGGGCGTCCGCTCCCAAGCGGGAAGTATTCCGTCTGGCTCGTGGTGCGAAAGGAGGGCCCCTGGACGGTGGTGCTCGATCCGAGGCACCGCCGCTTCCACACCATGCATCCCGATTCGACCGCCGAGCAGGTGCGGTTCGACGTCGTTCCCGCCGTCACGCCGTTCACGGAGGCGCTCACCTGGTCATTCAGCGGGCTCAGCCCGGAGGGCGCGACGCTCGCGATGGAGTGGGGCACCGTCCGGATTCCGATCGAGATCAAGGTGTCGTCTTCTTTCTCGCTCGTCACGGCCGCCGAGAAGGCCGAGCCGTTCCTCGGAGCATACACGTTTGCATGGAGCGGAGGTCCCGAATCAGCCAAGCCGATCACGCTGTTCATTACCCACGAGAACGGCTCGCTGATGGCACGCTGGGATCCGGCGCCGTTCCCCGAATGGGATCGCTTCTACCTGATTCCGCTTCCTGACGGCTCGTTCATTCCCGGGTTCCTGGAAAAAGGCAAATTGTACGACGTCGAGCGCGACATGGTATTCGAGTTCACCACGTCGGGAGGGCAAGCCACCGAGTTCAAGGTCCGAGCCGAAAAGGACCAGGTGATCGCAAGTGGGAAACGAAAGAGCTGATTTGACCTTCCGTCCGAGCGGCCGTCTGCCCTTCGCCCTGACGTCCTTCGAAGTGCGGGGAGACGCGGATCAGCTCTGGGCGAAGGAGAAGGGAATGGGGCGGTAGGGCGGCATGGGCGGTTGGAGAACTACCTACCGCCTTACCGCCCCAAACCTCCTGCTGCCCCCCTCACGGCGCCGCCGGCACCACCACGACCTCCCGTCCCAGCGCCTTGCCCAGGACATCTGACTTCTTCGCCGCGCCCCAGCACTCCAGCGAGAGATCGGCGCCTCGGAGCCTCGGGATCGCCCGGATCGTCAGGCGCTCCGAGGTGAGCCGTGTCGTCACCCGCTCCACCGCGGAGGTGTGCCCGCGGTCGAGACCGTCGGCGATGCGCAGGAGCCCCGACAGTCTCCGCACGATGGCCTGATCGTCGGTGCCGAGCCGGGCGAATTCTTCGTGCTTCGCGCTCGGCCCTTTGCGGCGGTGGTAGCGGCTCACCAGCGCCACCAGGTAGCGGTCCCGCGAGGTGAGGTTGAGCCGCTCCGCATGCATGATGAGCTGGAAGCTGTGCTTGTGGTGCTTCCGGTAGCTCACCACTTGTCCCACGTCGTGCAGCAGACAGGCTGCTTCGAGAATCGGCCGCTCGGCGGAGTCGGCGCCCAGCACCCCTGCGAGCCGGTCGAACAGTGTCAACCCGATCACCCGCACCTGCTCGACATGGCGCACGTCGCCCTGGCAGCGGTCGACGAATTCGCGCATGGCGCGGAGCGGGTCGCTGACTCGCGGCGCGTTCTCGCCGATCATCTCGAGGAGCAATCCCTCGCGCAAGCCGAAGGCGCTCACGGTGATGTTGCGCGCCTCGACCAGACTGAGGAGCTCGGCGGTCACGGCGAGCCCCGCCAGGATGATGTCGGCCCGCTGGGGATTGAGTCCGGTCACTTCACGCCGCTTCTCGACGCTCAAGGTGCAGAGCCACTCGAGCAGCTGCTCCACCTCCGCCGTCTTGACCACTTCGCCGTGCACCGATTCGATCGGATGTCCCCGGCGGTGCAGCGCCATCCGGGCAAGATTGGTGAAGGTGCCGCCGGATCCGATGACGGTCACGTTGTTCCACTCCCGCCACCGGCCCGCCTTCTTGAGCTGCTTTCGGACCTTGTCCCGGAGCGTCGCGATTTCCCGGCTGCGCGAGCGGCCTTCGAAGAGATATTTCTCGGTGAGGCGGACGGCGCCGAGCGGGAGCGACTTGGTCAGCTCGACCAGTCCGTTGACGGCGCCGATGAGCTCGAGGCTTCCGCCCCCGATGTCGGCCACCAGCGCCCGTCCCGAGGCCTGCGGGAAGTGATGTGCCACCGAGCGCCAGGAGAGCGCCGCCTCCGCCTCCGCGTCGATGATCTTGAGCGGAATCCCCACTTCGCGGCGTACCCGCTCCACGAAGGCCTTGCCGTTTTCCGCTTCGCGGACCGCGGAGGTCGCGACGGCGAGGATCCGGCGGACGCCGCGCCGCTCGGCCACTTCCCGCATCCGGCCGAGTGTCTGGATGGCGCGCGCCATCGCGAACTCGTCGAGCCGGTTCGATTCGGCGATTCCGGCCGCGAGCCGCGGCTGATCCTTGACCTCGTCCACGACCTTGATGCCGCCCTGCGGATCGAACTCCGCCACCAGGAGCCGGATCGAGTTCGAGCCCACATCGATGGCTCCCAGCCGTTCGCCCGGCTGGGGCGCCTTCGACGAAACCGCGGCGAGGTAGGATCGGCGCATCAGGAATGTCCTGTCATGTCTTCGGCATGATGTTTAATCGATTTGCCCTCGACCAGGAAGACTACATCCTCGGCGATGTTGGTGGCCAGGTCGGCGACCCGCTCCAGATTCCGGCTCACCAGGAACAGCTCCATCGCCGCCCCGATGACGTGGGGGTCTTCCATCATATGGGTCAGCAGAATCCGGAAGACCGAGCGATTCAGCGCGTCCACCTTGTCGTCTCTGAGGCAGATCTCCCGGCCCGCCGCCGCGTCGCCCCGGACGAAGGCCTCGAGCGCATCGGAAAGCATCTCGCGCGCCAGCCGGGCCATCTCCACGATTTCGGGCTCCGGCGCGATCGGCCGGCTCCGTTCCAGCCGCTCGGCCGACTGGGCCAGGTTCACGGCGTGGTCCCCGACCCGCTCGAGGTCGTTGGCGATCTTGATGGCGGCGACCAGCATTCGAAGGTCTCTGGCCATCGGCTGCTGGAGGGCGAGGAGATCGATGCAGTCTTCCTCGATGCCGACCTCCATGCCATCGATCACCTTGTCGCCGGCGATGACCTGCGCGGCCTTCTCGAGGCTCCGTTCCAGGAGCGCTTCGACCGCGAGCCGGAGCGCGGCTTCCGCCTCACCGCTCATGGTGAGGAGCCGCACCTTGACCTGGCTCAGCTCGTCGTGAAAGTGCCGGTGCTCCGGGCTCATCCGAATCTCCCCGTGATATAGGCTTCGGTCTTTTCCTGGGACGGCGTGGTGAACATCTTGTCCGTCGCCCCGAACTCGATCAGCTCGCCCTGAAAGAAAAACCCCGTGACGTCCGACACCCGCGCCGCCTGCTGCATGTTGTGGGTGACGATGACGATGGTGTATTTCGCCTTGAGCTCGACGATCAGCTCCTCCACCCGCTGGGTGGCAATCGGGTCGAGCGCCGAGCACGGCTCGTCCATCAGCAGGACTTCGGGATTGTTCGCGAGCGCCCGCGCGATGCAGAGCCGCTGCTGTTGTCCCCCGGAGAGCCCCGTCGCCTGCTCATCGAGCCGGTCCTTCACCTCGTCCCAGAGCGCCGCCTGGCGGAGACAGCGCTCCACCAGTGCGGGAATCTCCCGCGGCGCGGTCAGCCGGTTGAGACGGGGCCCGTAGGAGACGTTCTCATAGATGCTCTTGGGGAACGGATTGGGCCGCTGGAAGACCATGCCGACCCGCTGACGAAAGGTGACCAGGTCGATGCCCCGCGCAAAGATGGACTGTCCCAGCACCTCGATTGCCCCGTCGTACCGCGCCTCGGGAATCAGATCGTTGAGCCGGTTGATCGAGCGAAGGAAGGTGGACTTGCCGCACCCCGAAGGCCCGATGATGGCGGTCACGCCCCGCCGGGGAATCGTGAAGGTGACGTCGTTCAACGCCCGCCGGGTGCCATACCAGAACGAGAAATCCCGGACGTCGATCGCGCCGTCGGCTCCCTCCCTGACCTGCGCCCTTCGCTCCATCATCCGAACCGCCCGGTGACGTACGCTTCGGTGCGCTGCTCCCGCGGCGAGGTGAAGATCTGCCGGGTCGGGCCGGTCTCCACGACCTCGCCGAGGTAGAAGAACGAGGTGGTGTCCGAGACCCGCGCCGCCTGCTGCATGTTGTGGGTCACGATGATGATGGTATAGCGCGCCTTGAGGCCGAACAGGAGCTCCTCGATCCGCTGGGTTCCCTGGGGATCCAGCGACGCCGTCGGCTCGTCGAGCAGGATCACATCGGGGGCGGGGGCGATCGTGCGCGCGATGCAGAGCCGCTGCTGTTGCCCCCCCGAGAGGGCAATGGCGCTGCCGTGGAGCCGGTCCTTCACCTCGTCCCAGAGCCCCGCGACCGTGAGGGCCTGTTCCACCAGGTCGTCCAGGCCGGCGGGGGAGAGGTGCCGGTTGAGCCGGAGACCTGCCGCCACATTGTCGTAGATCGACATCGTGGGGAACGGGGTCGGCTTCTGGAAGACCATGCCGATACGCCGCCGCAGCCGGCGCAGACTCACCTTCGGGGCGTACACATCCGCCCCGTCGAGGGCGACCAGTCCCTGGGCGCGGGCGCCGGGAGTCTCCTCGTGCATCCGGTTGACGCTGCGGAGAAAAGTCGACTTGCCGCACCCTGAAGGACCGATCAGGGCGTGCACCTGATTCGGCGCAAAGGCGAGGGTCGCGTTCTTGACGGCAGCCAGTGTGCCGTAGAACGCGGTGAGCCCCTCCGTCCGGATCCGGGGATGACTCGGCTCAGCGGGGAGCATCGAACCGGCTTCGGGTGGCGATGCGAGCGGCGATGCTGAGGATGAGGACGACGACGATGAGGACGAGAGCGGTCGCCCAGGCGAGGCGATGCCACTCCGGATAGGGCCCGGTTGCATATGTAAAGACCACCAGAGGAAGTGCGGCCATCGGCTGCTGAACGTTGGTGCTCATGTACTGGCTCCCCAGCGCGGTAAAGAGCAGGGGAGCGGTTTCGCCGGCGATGCGCGCCACGGCAAGCAGGGCCCCGGTCACGATGCCGGGGAGGCAGGTGCGCACCACGACCTGGAGGCTGGTGCGCCAGCGCGGATAGCCGAGCGCGAGCGCCGCCTCACGGAGCGAATTGGGTACCAGCTTGATCATCTCTTCGGTGGTGCGCATCACCATGGGAATCATCAGCACCGCGAGGGCGGCACTCCCGGCGAGCCCGGAAAAGTGCCCCTGCTTGGCCACGATCCAGGTCCAGGCGAAGACGCCCACCACGATCGACGGCGTCCCGTTGAGCACGTCGGCAATGAACCGCGTGGCAATCGCGATTTTGCTCGCCGGCCACTCCGCGGCAAAGACCCCGGCGCCGATGCCGGTGGGAAGCCCGATCATGCAGGCGGTGCCCACGATCATCAGGGTACCCACGATCGCGTGCGCCACTCCACCGCCGGTCTCTCCAGCGGGAACCGGCATTCTGGTGAAGAATCCGAGATTGATGCTGCCGGCTCCCTTCACGATCAGGGTGCCAAGAATGAGCAGCAAGGGGAGTACGGCCAGGACTGCGGCGAGCACCAGAAGGCCCACCATGATCCGGCTCTTCCACCGGCGCCAGCGGCCCCTCACAGCGCCGCCCCTCCGCTGGCGCGGCCCTTCGAGACTTTCCAGATCAGGAGCCTGGCGAGCGCGTTGACCACGACGGTGACGCCGAAGAGCACCAGCGCCACGTAGGCGAGCGCGGCGAAATGCATGTCGGTCGAGGCTTCCGTGAACTCGTTGGCGATCGCCGCCGCCATCGTGTATCCCGGAGCGAAGAGCGACGTGGCGATCTCATGCCGGTTGCCGATCAGCATCGTCACCGCCATCGTCTCACCCAGCGCGCGGCCGAGTCCGAGGATGATCGCACCCACGATGCCCGAGCGCGCGTAGGGCACCACCGCGGTCCACGCCGCTTCCCAGCGCGTGGCGCCGAGCGCCAGCGCCGCCTCCCGCTGACTGCCCGGCACCGACGCCAGCACCTCCCGCGTCACCGACATGATGTACGGCATGATCATGATCGCCAGGATGATCCCGGCCGCCAGCATCGAATTGCCGTAGATCGTGCCCTGGAAAAGCGGCAGGAATCCCAATGTGTTCTGCAGAAACGGAAACAGGGTGACCCGGAGCACGGGAATCAGGAAGAAGATTCCCCAGAGCCCGTAGACCACGCTGGGGATCGCCGCCAGCAGCTCGACGATGAAGGCAACCGGCCGGCGGACCGGTCCGGGGGCGAACTCGGTGAGAAAGATGGCCACCCCGACGGAGAGGGGGACGGCAATCACCAGCGCGATCAACGAGGAGAGTAGCGTCCCGAAAATGAGCGGCAGCGCGCCGAATTTGTCGGCGACGGGATCCCAGGTGCTGGTGGCGAGAAAATCCACCCCGAATTTGGCGATCGCCGGCTGCGACCCCCTCCACAGCTCGTAGACCAGGAAGCCGAGCAGGGTGGGGATCGCGAGCGCGGCGATCGTGAGCAATGTCCGGAAGATGCGGTCTCCCGTCGCCGCGCCCTGAAGGCGGGCGACGGGAGAGACGGCTTCCGTCGAGTCGAGACCTTCGATCACGCGATCGGCCTTCCGCCGGACTTGAGCGTCGTGATCCGTTCCTTGACCAGCGTCACCACCGGGGCGGGTAACGGGGCGTAGTGCAGCTCGGCAGCCATCTGCTGGGCTTCGTCGGTGACCATCCACTCGAGGAACGACTTGAGCGCCCTGGCCTTGGCTTCATCCGGCATATCCGGCCGCACCAGAAGCCAGGTGAACGACGAGATGGGGTAGGCATCGGCGCCGCTCGCGTCGGTGATCGACACCCGGAAATCGGTGTTGGGTTCGAAGGTCGTGCCGGCCGCGGCGGCGGTGACCGACGCCAGTGACGGCACGATGAAGGTGCCGGCCGAGTTCTTGACCTGGGCGTAGGGAAGCTGGTTCGAGATCGCATAGATCAGCTCCACGTAGCCGATCGAGCCGGGAGACTGCTTGACCTGCTGGGTGACGCCTTCGTTTCCTTTCCCGCCGAGCCCCGCCGGCCAGTTGACCGAGTTGGCGTTCCCGACCTTGGTCTTCCACTCCGGCGACACCTTGCTCAGGTAGTCGGTGAAGATGTAACTGGTGCCCGACCCGTCCGACCGGTGCACGACGATGATGTCCTGGTTCGGCAGAGTCACGCCGGCATTCGACGCGGCGAGCCGCCGGTCGTTCCACTTGGTGATCTTGCCGAGGAAGATGTCGGCGATCGTCGGGCCATCGAGCCTGAGCTGGGTGGCGCCGGCAGCGGGGAGATTGTACGTCAGCACCACCGCACCCATCACCGTCGGGATGTGGAGGACCTGCCCCTGGACCGCGGCGAGCTGATCATCCTTCATGGGTCCGTCGGTGGCGCCGAAGTCGACTGTGCCCTCGGTGAACTGCTTGATGCCGCCGCCCGACCCGATCGACTGATAGTTGATCTGGACACCGGTTTTCTTGTTGTAGGTATCGAACCACTTGCTGTAGATCGGATTCGGGAAGGTGGCGCCGGCGCCGGTCAGCGCCGAACCCGCCGGCGGTGTGGGTGTGGCAGCGGGTTGTCCCGCGGGGGGATCCCCACCGCCGCATGCGGCGGCGAGTGCCAGTCCGAGAAGCAGCGTGCTGCGCGACATGTGAGCTCCTTAGAAAGTGAACTGCACCTGGAAGAGCGCCTGCGAGCGAATCACCTCGAGCGCGGGGGAGGTGACCCCGCCCTGATAGTTCACCTTGTCGAGGTCGGCCAGGACCCTGAGGTTGGGCGTGACCTGGTATCCCACTCCGATGATGTAGCGGGTCTGCCGGTCGTCATCGGCGGAGGTGTTCGGGTCGATCAGGTCGAGCCGGCCGATGAATTGCAGCTTGGAGCTGGGCGGCACCCGCAGCACACCGAAGGTGGTGAAGACACGGCCCTTTTTCCCGGCAGTGACCGGTGTCGTACGCGCGCTGTCTTTGGTGATGGCGGCCTCTCCCGCCAGGGTAAGCAACTTCGAGCGGTAGGAGAGGACACCGAGCAGGCGCTGCCGCACGCCGCCCCCGGTAGGCTTACCGGCGTGCCCATATCCGGTGAGGCGGAGGCCGCCCTGGCGGCCGGGATCATCGGTGGAGATCAGACGGAGCGAGACCCGCGCGACCAGATCCTTGCCCTTATCGCCCAGCGGCCGGTTGTAGTTCTCGCCGTTGATGACGCCGGCCGACATCGAAACCTTTTCACCTCCCCAGTTCCCGTCCACCAGGAATCCCAGGTCCGAGGAGGAGAGATAGCCGTTGCGGTCCATCGCGACGGTTCCCTGCATCCGGTAATCCCAGAGCTGTTCTTCCCACTCGACGAACGGAGTGTTGAGCATGCCGAGCTTGAAGGTGAGAGCGCTGCTGTCGGGGGTCCACGCGACGAAGGCGTACTTGAGGCGATAGGAGAGCGAGCCGTCGGTGACGCGATAGATGTCGGGCGTGACCCGAGTGGTCACCCCATGACCGAAGCGGCCTATCACGTTGATGTAGGCCCGGGTGACGTCGAAGTTGTTCGCGTTCTTCGCGGTATCGCTGGGATGGTACGCGAACTGCGCGTACCCGACGCCGCCCACCGTCACAGTCGGGGTTTGGGCCGTCGTCGTCATCGCACGACCGCACAGTCCGAGAACCACGAGCTGAGCGATCCTGAACAGTTTGTCGCGCACGCTCCCGCTCCTTGATTGGAGTAGTGGCGCGCGGCGGGGCTTCGGCATTGGCATGAGCCCGGGGAAGAACGCCACGCGCCGTTACACGAATACAAAGGGCGTGTAACGGGGGTGTAACGGAGTGGTGGATGGCGGGTGGGAGGGTGGGAGTCGGGGTGGTTACCCCGAATCCCCAGCTCCCAACTCCCAAACCCCGATGATCATGTCAGGGGGAACCAGGAATGGATCGCCGTCCCCTCCCCGAGCTCGCTCTCCACCCAGACCCGGCCCCCGTGGGATTCGACCAGGTGCTTCACGATGGCGAGTCCGAGGCCGGTGCCGCCTTCGGCACGGGAGCGGGAGGGATCGGCGCGGTAGAAGCGCTCGAAGATTCTGGGGAGGTGCTCACTGCCGATCCCGGTGCCGGCGTCGCGCACCGTCACCCGGACCCCGGCGCCGTCGCGCATCGCAAGGGCGGTGATGGCGCCTCCCGGGGCGGTGTAGCGGCGGGCGTTGTCATACAGGTTCGCCAGGACTTGCCGGAATGCCTCGGGATCGACGTACACCGACTCCGCTCCGGCGCCGACCATGACGCGGAAAACGTGGTTGGAATGACCCGGGGTCCCCGTGGCCGTCCAGGTCTCCCGCAGGGCCGCCTCGGTCAGCACCAGCCGGGGCGACGGTCGCCAGTTTCCCGATTCGATCCGGGACAGATCGAGCTGGTCGTCCACCAGCCGCTGCATCCGCTGCGCGTTGGCGAGAATCGTCTCCAGGAACCGCCTGGAGGTCTCCTCCCCCGGGTGATCGGCCAGCAGCGTCTCGGCGTATCCCGAGATCGAAGTCAGCGGAGTCTTGAGTTCGTGGGAGACGTTTGCGACGAAGTCGCGCCGGATCGTCTCCAGGCGCCGGAGATCGGTGAGGTCGTGCAGGACCAGGACCGCGCCCCCTTCGGGAAGTGGTCGCGCGCTGAGCAGGCAGGTTCGATCATCCAGGAGCACCTCGCGATCCGGCACCGTCTCCCCGCGGAGGCTCGCCTCCACCGCGGCCCGCGCCGCCTTGTGGTGGAAGAGCACCTGGAGTGCCGGCAGCGGGCGATCGATGGGGTAGCTCAGCAGCTTGCGCGCGGCCGGGTTGGCGGTCACGACCTGCCCGTGCGAGTCGGACGAGATGACTCCTTCCACCATCGCGTTCACCAACGCTTCGGTCTCCGCCTGTTTCCGCTGCAGCGCTTCGAAGCGGGCATCCAGCTCTTCGTGCATTCCCCTGAGGGCCGCGACCATCGCATCCATGTCGGGAATCCCCGAGCGGGGGAACCGCGGCGTGCCACCCGAGGCGATGGTGCGGGCCGCCTCCGCCGTCTGGGTCAGGGGGCGGGTGATCGATCGCGCGGCGAGCCAGGCCAGCCCGCCACCCAGCACCAGGGCGAGCATCGCGGCGAGAATGACCGACCGCTGCGCCGTGCCCACCGCCGAGTCCACCTGATCGAGCGGCATCGCCACCCGCACCACGCCGGGTCCGCCGGGCACCGCGACATACATGAATTCGCTGTTGGTGGTGGCGCTCCGCCGGGTCGCGCTACCGGTCATCCCCGCCAGCGCCGCCGCCACCTCGGGCCGGCCGGCGTGGTTTTCGACTTGGGGGAGCTCCGCCTCCGGCACGTCCGAGTCGGCGCGCACCCGGCCCGAGCGGTCGATCACCGTGATACGCACCAGGCCCGCCGAGCCGACCCGGCCGGCAAACGACTGCCAGGTGAGTGAGTCGGCGGGGAGTGCCGTCACCACGAGCCGCGCCTGGTGCCCGAGACTGGTGGCGAGATTCCGCTCGAGGTCCGCGCGCAGCCAGCGCTCCGCCGATACCACGAGGATGCCGACGGTGACGAACAGCACCAGCACCGTGCCGAGGAGGAGGCGGCGGGCGAAGGTCACGGGATGGCGGGAAGGCGCAATGACGCAACGACGCAAGGAGGTTCACTTTGCGTCCTTGCGCCTTGGCGTCTTTGCGTCACTGCTCTCACTTGGAAACCCCCTTGAACCGATACCCAAACCCCCGCACCGTCTCGATCTGCTCTCCGATCTCGCCCAGCTTGGCCCGCAGCCGCTGCACGTGCATATCCACGGTGCGGGTCTGAATGTCGGGCTGGGCGTCCCAGACGGTTTCCAGCAGCTGTGGCCTGGTCTGCACCCGCCCCCGGCGCTCGACCAGCGTCAGCAGGAGCTTGAATTCCGTCGCGGTGAGGGATACTTCCTCCCCGTCGAGCGTCACCCGGTGCGCGCCGCGATCGATGGTGAGCGGGCCTTCAACCATCGACGATCCCGCTGCGACCGCCGGCGCCGCGAGGCGGCGGAGCAGCGCTGCCACCCGGAGCGTCAGCTCCTGCGGTGAGAATGGCTTGGTGAGATAGTCATCGGCCCCGAGCGAAAGGCCTTTGATCCGGTCGGCTTCCTCCCGGCGAGCCGTGAGGAGGATGACCCCGACGTCGCCGGTATCCTGGCGCCGGCGCAGCTCCCGAAGGACCTCGTACCCCGAAATTCCCGGGAGCATCAGGTCGAGTACCACGATGTCGGGGCGCTCCTCGCGCGCCGCCCGCAGCGCGTCCTGGCCGTTGGCCGCGGTGGAGACGCGATAGCCGTTCCGCGCGAGGTGATAGGCGACCAGGGCGGTGATGTCCGGCTCGTCGTCCACGACGAGGATTCGGTGGCTGCTCACCGCTCTCCCGTCCCTTCTGCCGCTCCCGCCGTGCGTCCGGTGGCGGACGGCATCCGGCCCCGTCCATGCGCGCGGCTCCGGTCGAGCGCCCGGTGCCGTTCGAGCCGCATCGGCTCGTCGTGGCTCAGGCCGTCGAGCACCGCCTGGAGGAGACGGCCCTGAGGACCCGATTCGGTCCGGAGACGGTAGAGCACGAACTGCGCGATCGGCGTGTCACGCACCAGCCGCGCATTCTTGAGCACGGTCAGATGGCGCGAGACGGTCGGTTGCGGGAGGTCGAGCACCGCCTGCAGGTCGGACACGAAGAGTGGCGCCGCCGCCAGGCAATTGACGATGCGAAGGCGGGTCGGCTCGGCGAGCGTGAGCAACAAGTCGGTGGAGGCGATGGGGCTCATATTCGGCTAAACATATATACGTGAGGGTACATTTATTCAAGCGGGTCTCTGTCACGATTGCGCAACACAGCCAGGGGGAGGATTTTAGACGATGCTTCCCGCCTTCCTGCTCGCCGCAGTCCTCGCCGGCCGGGCAGATTCGACGCTGCTCCGCATTCTCGCCATCAATGATTTTCATGGCCGGCTCGATCCCCAGGTCTACGCCTGGTCTGCGGGACGGCCGGTCGGCGGGGCGCCCGCACTGAAGAGCACGATGGACAGTGCCCAGGCCCGATGCGGTTGTCCGACGCTCCGGCTCGATGCCGGTGACGAGATGCAGGGGACGCTGCTCTCGAATCTCTCGTTCGGCCGCTCCACCGTCCTGGCGTTCAATCGGATGGGCGTTCACGCCGCCGCGGTGGGCAACCACGATTTCGACTGGTCGGTGGACACCCTTCGCGCCCGGATGCGCGACGCCGGCTACCCCTGGCTGGTCGCCAATCTGGTCGATTCGGTGACGGGTCGCCGGCCGGACTGGGCGCGGTCGTGGCGGATGATCGAGGTGGGTGGATGGCGTGTCGCCGTCATCGGATTCATCACCAGCGAGACCAAGTCCATTGTTCGCGCCGGCAACCTGTCGGGGATCAGCATCCGTCCCGGCGCGGCGTCCATATCCGACGTGCTCGCCGAAAGCAGGGCAGCGCGGCCCGATCTCACGATCCTCGTGGCGCATGCCGGCGCGTTCTGCGACAGTCTCGCCTGCCGGGGCGAGATCGTGGACCTTGCTCGTGAGCTCGACTCGACCCAGGTCCAGCTCGTCGTCTCGGGGCACACCCACTCCCGGGTGCAGACCGTGGTGAACGGTATCCAGATCGTGCAATCGGGGAGTTACAGCACCACGCTTGGCATCGTGGATTTGATTCGCCGCTCCGATGGATCGCGCGTGTGGCGCACCTCGCTCGAGACGGTCTGGGCGGACCGCGTCACTCCCGACGCGGCTATGGCCAGGGTGCTGGAGCCCTATCGTGCCCGGGCCGACTCCTTCGCCGCCCGGCGGATTGCGGTCCTCCGCGATTCACTCAATCAGTTCCAGGAGCGGGAGTACCCCCTGGGCAACCTGCTGGCCGACGCGTGGCGGCGAATGGCACGCGCGGACGTCGGCCTGACGAATAACGGCGGCATTCGGGCCAGCCTTCCCGCGGGTCCGGTGAACTTCGGCAAGCTCTACGAGGTGGTCCCGTTCCAGAATCAGCTGGTGAGAATCCGGCTCTCCGGATCGGTGTTGCGAGAGGTCCTCGAGTTTCATCTCAACCGGAGCAACGCCACGATTCACGTCTCCGGGGTCGTCGTGCGCTGGGATCCCGAACGCCCGCGGGGCTCCCGGATCGTGAGCCTGACGCTCGCCAATGGCCGGCCGGTGCGGGATAGCCGGATGTACACCCTGGGTACGCTGGACTTCCTCGCGACCGGACTTCCTCTCCTGGCGAGCCAGCCTCGCAGCGACACGGGACTGATGGATGTCGACGCGTTGGCCAGGTACCTCGCCGGCTTGCCGCAGCCGGTTGCCGCTCCCCGCACCCTGCGCTTCGTCAAGGTGGGGCGATGACCGAGCCGGTGCGGATCTTCATCGATGACCAGGGGGTTTCAGTCGCGCCTGGGACGACCATGCTCGCCGCGGTCGCCGGCCACGATCCGGCGCGCGCCGAGCGGATTCAGAGTGGCGTCGCCTACCTCACGGACGGGCGGGGGATCCGGCTCGACGCCGGGGCGGCGGTCTATCAGGGTGCCATCGTTCGCATCGTGATCAGCGCTCGTGCGTCGCGCGAAGAGTCCGATGCTCACCCGTGAGGTGATCGCCCGGCTCCCCAAGGCGGAGCTGCACGTGCATTTCGACGGCTCGCTCCGGCCGGAGACGATGCTCGAGCTCGCGCGGGCCGCTCGGGTGACCCTTCCGGCGTCCGATCCGGAATCGCTCGGCCGCTTCATGCTGGTGAGCGATGCCCGTAATCTGGAGGACTATCTCGCCCGCTTCGACATCACCGTCGCCCTGCTCCAGACGCCGGAGGCCATCGAACGGGTGGCGTATGAAATGGTGGAAGACGCCGCCCGCGACAATCTCCGCTATCTCGAGGTGCGATACGATCCGCACCTCTCGACCCATGGCGGGCTCTCCATGGACGAGGTCGTGCAGGCGGAGCGGCGCGGGTTCGACCGCGGAGAGAGGGACTTCGGCATCCGGACCGGGATCATCAACTGCACCCTCCGGCATTACGATCCCGCGCGCTCCATCGAGATCGCCCGCCATTCGGTCCGGTGCAAGCCGCTCGGCGTGGTGGGGTTCGATCTGGCGGGCGGCGAAGCGGGGCGCCCGCCGGGACGGCACGGGGAGGCGTTCGATATCGCGCTGGCGGGAAACCTCGGCATCACGGTCCACGCCGGCGAAGCCGCCGGCGCGGAGTCGGTCGCCGAGGCGGTGCGGCGGTGCCACGCCGTCCGCATCGGGCACGGCACCCGCCTGGGCGAGGATCCGGAGCTCATGGCGTATATTCGCGACCGGCAGATCCTGATCGAGACCAACATCACCAGCAACCTGCAGACCCGCGTGGTTCGCGACGCGTCGGCGCACCCGGTGCGCCGCTACTTCGACGCCGGACTCGCGGTCACGCTCTGCACCGACAGCTGGCTGATGAGCGGGGTTCACCTCACCGATGAGTACTGGCTGGCCCATGGGAGTCTCGGCTTTTCTCGAGAGGAGATCGACCGGATGATCCTCAATGCCTTTGCCGGAGCGTTTCTGCCCTGGCCCGAGCGGCAGGCGCTGATCGCCAAAGTGCGGGACGAGCTGGAGGCCGTCTGATGCGCGCCCCGGCGCTGCGGCGCTGGTTTCTTGCGACGGTCCTCACCACCGCGGCGATCGCGGCAGGCTGGGCCATCCCGGGCTGGGTGGGCCGGGGCATCGGAAGTGTCGCGGCCCAGACCCCCGCGCAGCCGACGGCGCCCCCGGTCGTGGTGCCGCCGGATTCCGCCGTGACGCCGGCGCCGGTGTCCACGCCGATCACCACGCGGATGACCGGGCTCATCGGCATCGTGATGATTCTCGGGATCGGCTACGCCTTGTCCAGCAACCGCAAGGCGATCCGCTGGCAGACGGTGGCCTGGGGACTCGGGCTCCAGGTGCTGTTCGCGATCTTCGTGCTCCGGATCCCGTTCGGGCGGGAGCTCTTCCGCACCCTCGGCGCATTCGTCACCAGCGTGCTGCACTATTCGTACGTGGGCTCCGAATTCGTCTTCGGGGAGCTCGGAAAGCCGAACTCGAGTCTCGGTGTCATTTTCGCGTTCCAGATCCTTCCGGCGATCATCTTCGTGTCCGCGCTCTTCGCGATCATGTACTACCTGGGCGTGATGCAGCTCGTGGTGCGGGCGTTCGCGGTGGTGATGGCCAAGATCATGCGCGCCAGCGGCGCGGAAAGCCTGGACGTCGCCGCCTCGATCTTCATGGGACAGACCGAAGCGCCATTGACGATCCGGCCCTTCCTGCCCCGGATGACGATGTCCGAGCTCATGACCGTCATGACGGCCGGCATGGCGCACATCTCGGGCTCGATCATGGCCGCGTATATCGCCTTCGGAATCGAGGCCCGGCATCTGCTCACCGCGGTCATCATGACCGCCCCCGGCACGATCATGATGTCCAAGCTCTTTCAGCCAGAAACCGAGACGCCGGAAACCTACGGGAATGTGAAGCTGGATATTCCGAAGACCGACGTGAATCTGGTGGATGCCGCCGCGCGGGGAACCAGTGAGGGACTGCACCTGATGCTCAACGTGATCGCGATGCTGGTGTCCTTCATCGCGCTCGTGGCGCTCACCAACGGCTTGATGGGCTGGATTCACGGCCACATTCCGCTGTTTCCCGAAAACCTTCAGTCGGTGCTGGCCTGGATCGGGCGGCCGATCGCGTGGGCGATGGGCGTCCCGTGGCACGACAGCGGCACCATCGGCGGGCTCCTCGGCACCCGGACCGTGCTCAACGAGTTTGTCGCCTTCTCGCAGCTCGGACCCCTCAAGGAGACGCTCGATCCCCGGTCCTTCACCATCGCGTCGTTTGCGCTGGCGGGCTTTGCCAACTTCAGCTCGGTCGGCATCCAGATCGGCGGCATCGGCTCGCTCGCCCCCTCGCGCAAGAGCGATCTCGCCAAGCTCGGATTCCGCGCCATGCTGGCGGGAACGCTCGCCAATTTCATGTCCGCCACCATCGCGGGGATCCTCCTGTGAAAACCGTCGCCGACGCCCGGGCCGCGGTCGAGGCACGGCTCGGCGGCCGCGCCCCCACCATCGCGCTGGTGCTCGGGTCGGGGCTGGGGGGGCTCGCGGAACAGATCGCCGACGGCGTGCGGATTCCGTACAAGGACATTCCCGGCTTCCACGTGCCGACGGTGGAAGGGCATCGCGGCGAGCTCGTCATCGGGAAGCTCGGGGGCAAGACGGTGCTGGCCCAGAGCGGCCGGTTCCACATGTACGAAGGGTACAGCGCCCAGGACAACGTGCTCCCGGTGCGGGTCTTCGGCGCGCTCGGCATCACGTCGCTGATCGTCACCAACGCCGCAGGCGGCGTGCGCCGGACCTTTCGGGCCGGTTCCGTGATGCTGATATCGGATCACCTGAATCTCACCGGGCGGAATCCGCTGATCGGGCACGTGGTCGAGGGCGACGAGCGGTTTCCCGATCTTTCCGAAGCATATGACGCCGGCTACCGGAGCCTCGCGAGGGCGACGGCGCGGAAACTCGGCATCGCGCTCGAAGAAGGGGTCTATGCGGGGCTGCTCGGCCCGAGCTACGAGACGCCCGCCGAGGTGCGCATGCTGGAGCGGCTGGGCGCCGACGCGGTGGGCATGAGCACCGTCGCCGAGGTGATTGCCGCGCGGGCGCGCGGGATGCGCTGTCTCGGGTTCTCCCTGGTGACCAATCCCGGCGCCGGCATCAGCCCCACTCCGCTCAATCACAAGGAAGTCATGGAGACGGCGGCGAGAGCGGGGAAGGAACTGGCGCGCCTGGTCGCGGGGGTGGTTGAGGGGATGTGAGCCGACGCAACGACGGAAGGACGCAAGGACGCAAAGTGAACGACCTTGCGCCTTTGCGTCTTTGCGTCTTTGCGCCCTACGCCACCGGCCCATGCCCTTTACCGAGCCCCGGCGCCGTCGCAATTGCGCGGTGCACATACTCAATCGCATCAGACACAGCGGCTATCAGTACGTCGATGGGTACCTCCCGCCCTCCCGCCCTGCCGCCCACCCGCCGGGCGAGCCCGGCGGTGATCGCCGCCGAGAGGGTGCAACCGGTGCCGTGTGTCGACGTGGTGTGAATGCGGGGGTGCTCGAACCGGCTGGTGCCGTTCCGGGTGACCAGCAGATCGACGAGTACCTCACCGCGCAGATGGCCACCCGTGATGAGCGCCGCGCCGGCGCCGAGGTCCAGCATCGCCTTGCCCGCGCGCTCCATGGACTCGGGATCATGCACCGGAAGCCCCGTAAGGATCGCGGCCTCATCGAGATTCGGCGTCACCATCGCGGCGAGCGGAATCAGCCGTTCGAGAATGACCCGTTCGGCACGGGGCTCGAGCAGCCGGTCGCCCGATGTCGCGACCATGACCGGATCGCAGACATACGGGATCGCTGGATCGAGCGCGTCAGCCACCACCTGGACCAGCTCCGTCGTCGCGAGCATTCCGGTCTTCACCGCCGCGGCGGGGAGGTCGGACGCCAGTGCCGCGAGCTGGGCCAGCACGATGCCGGCGGGCAGGGTGTGCACCGCGGTGACGCCCAGCGTATTCTGCGCGGTGACGGCGGTGATGACCGAGGTGCCGTAGACCCCGAAGGATCGAAACGTCTTGAGGTCCGCCTGAACTCCGGCCCCGCCGCCGGAGTCGGAGCCCGCAATCGTGAGGGCGATCTGCATCAATGAGTCACTCGTTGCATACCCTGGTGCGGGATCTCCGGCTGCGCCGCGGCCGGGAACGGCGCGGGCTCGCGCTCGCGGAAGGAGTGCGCCTGGTGGAGGAGGCGCTGGCGGCAAAACTCGTGATCCGGCACACGCTCGCGAGCCCGGGGCTGGAAGCTACTCCGCGGGGCCGGGCCCTCAAAGCGGCGCTCGCCGCGGCCGGCCACGTCGTCACGGATACCGAGGAGCGCGAATTCAACGGCCTCGCCGCGACCGAACATCCCCAGGGAGTCCTCGCCGTGGTCGAGCCGCCGGCGTGGACTCTCGATGACCTGCGCCCCGGTCCACGCGCTCCGGTTCTCGTGCTGGACGGTGTGCAGGACCCCGGCAACGTGGGCACCATGGTGCGCACCGCATTTGCCCTGGGTGCCGGCGGCGTGCTGGCGCTTCCCGGCACCGCCGAGTTGACCAATCCGAAGACCCTGCGCGCCACGATGGGAGGCTATTTCCGGCTTCCCTGTGTCGCGGTGGACGAAGCCGCCTTCCGGCGCTGGGCGGAAGCGGCCGCAGTCCGGGTTTTGATCGCCGCAACGAATGGCACGCCACCCCGGAGCGCGCGTGGCACGCCCCTCGCTGTCGTCGTCGGCAATGAGGGCGCCGGAACCCGGCCCTCGCTCGAGGACTGGGCGCACGGCCGGATCGGCGTTCCCCTGCGCGAGGGCGCCGAGTCCCTCAATGTCGCGGTCGCGGCCGGCATTCTCCTATACGAGGTGACGAGTGAATGAATCGATGCTCGCCGCACTGGTCGGCGCGCTGTTCGGAGCCGTCATCGGGAGCTTTCTCAACGTCTGCATCACCCGGCTCCCGGCGGAGCAGTCGGTGGTCTCTCCGCCGTCGCGCTGCCCCAAATGCGGCAAGCCGGTCGAGTGGCGCGACAATATTCCGGTGCTTTCCTGGCTCCTCCTGGGCGGAAAATGCCGGGGCTGTCGCGAGCCGATCAGCATTCTGTATCCGATCGTCGAGCTCGCCACCGCGATCATCTGGGCCGGCATGGCCTGGTACTACGGGCTCTCGCTCGATGCGCTCAAGGGCGCGCTCTTCGGCACGCTGCTGCTGGGGATCGCGCTGACCGACGCGCGGGAATACATCATACCCAACGAATTCACCGTCGGCGGCCTCGCCATCGGACTGGTGCTGAGTGCGGTCGGCGGGCTCAATTCGGTCCTCGCCGCGCTGTTCGGCGCCGCGGTGGGCTTCGGCATCCTCTGGATCGTGGGAGTGGCCGGCCGCTGGGCCTTCAAGGAGGAGGCCATGGGCGGCGGCGACATCAAGATGATGGCGATGGTCGGCGCATTCGTGGGGTGGCAGGGCGTGCTGCTGACCATTTTTCTCGGCGCGCTGGCCGGGACTGCGATTTTTCTCCCGCTCACGCTCATCGGGAGAAAGAAGCTGGTGCCCTTCGGCGTGTTCCTCGCGATGGGCGCCGCGGTGACCTACGTGGTCGGGCCGTCCATCATCGAGTGGTACCGGCGCTACCTCGGCGTTGCCTGATGCTGCGTCTCCTCGCCGCCGTGGTGGCCCTCCTCACCGGATGCCGGGGCACTCCGCCGGCGCGCGGCGAAAGCCCTGATCTCTCGCGGCTGGTGGACAGCATGCGTCCGGTGGTCGAGGGCGCGACGGGCCAGCGATTCAAGGGCCCGACGCGCTCCGCTCTCAAGACCAGGGAAGAGGTGCGGACCTTTCTCCTCGGCAAGCTGGAGCAGGACTTTCCACCCGCCCGGCAGGAAGGGGTCGAGGCGGTATACCGTCTCCTCGGACTGATCCCCGATTCGCTCGATCTGAAAAAGTTGCTGCTCGATCTCTACACCGAGCAGGTGGCCGGTTTCTACGACCCGGAGGCGGCGACGCTGTACGGCGTCATCGGCGCCAATCCGGCCGAGCTGCGTTTCGTGCTCGCCCATGAGCTCGTCCACGCCCTGCAGCATCAGTATCTCCCCCTCGATTCGTTGATGCGGCTCAAGGGCAGCGCCGACGAACAGACGGCGGTGCAGGCAGTCCTCGAAGGACAGGCGACGGTCGCGTCCATCCTCGCCTTCGTGCCGAACCGCGACATCCTCCGGCAACCGGGGTTCTGGGACCTGGCGCGCGACCAGGTCAGGACGCAGGCGGGCTCAATGCAGGTGTTCTCCAGGGCGCCGCTCGCGGTCCGGGAGGGTCTCGTCTTTCCGTATCTGGGCGGCGCGGAGTTCATGCGCTGGTGGGATTCCGCGCACGCGGGACAGCCGCTGCCGACCCTCGCGACCATGCCGCGCTCCACCGAGCAGATCCTGCATCCGGAGCGATACGCGAACGGCGACGGCCCCGTCCCGGTGCGATTCGCCGACCCGGTCGGCGACGCGCTGTACGAAGACACCTTCGGCGAGCTGGAGATCCAGACCCTTGCGACGGTACTCCGCGGCGGCGGCGAAGTGCTTACCGGGACGCCGATTGGATGGGGCGGCGACCGTTTTCGGGTCTACCGCTCGGCCGCGGGACCCGCCCTGATCTGGTACCTGGTGTGGGACGACGAAGCGAGCGCCAGGCGCTTCCAGGGAACCGCGGGCGTCCGGCTGCTCACCGCAAAACGGCCGGGCTACCGTACGACAGTGGAAGCGGTGAGCGGAGGAGGGAAGCCCACTATTCGAATCGTGATTGCGCCGGACCGCTGGGAGCGTTGGAAGCGAATACCTCAATTAGGCAATGGGCAGTAGGCAGTAGGCACTAGGGAAACACCGATCCCAATTGCCCACTGCCCACTGCCCACTGCCCACTGCCTATCTCTTACGTCCCATTCTCCAACGCACACCCCGCCGGTTGCGTCGATCGGATGATGCATTCCGAACGAGGCAGCGGGAACTTGCTGAAGATCTTGTGCGCCGGCAGATCCTTCGGCATGGTGCCGAGTTTGTTGTAGTGCCTGAGATCGATCCAGCGGTGGCCCTCGAAGAGGAGCGAGTACCGCTTCTCGTACAAGAGCGCATCGAGCATGGCGCTGGCGGTCTGGGGCCCCGTGTAGTTGGGCAGCCCTCCCGACGTACTCCGAATCAGATTGATGTCCTGGACCGCCAGCGCGTAGTTGGTCAGCCCGATGTTGGCTTCCGCGCGGAGCAGGATCAGCTCCTCGTTCCGGATGATCGGCACCGAGGCGGTCGGTGAAGTGTAGACCGTGAACAGCACGTCGGTCGTGATGCCCTGCGTGGTGACCGGCTCGGCACGCAGCTGCACCTTGGTCTGGAAGCGGAGGTCAGGCTGCCCGTTGGCCCGGAGCTGCGCATCGGTCCGGAGCGACGGATGCGCGTTCAGCGCCCGGCCTTCGGGGTCATAGAGTGCATTCAGGATATCGCCGGCGCCGGGGCTGAAGGAGTGATACGCGCCGAGGGTGAGTGGGGCCCCGGTGTTGAGAAACGACGCGGAGAGGGCGGTCAGCGCGCCGGCCCAGTCGTTCAGGTAGACCGCGACGCGCGCCCGGATCGCGCGATTGAACTTGATGAACGAGGCCGGGGTGTTGAAATCCGCAAAGCCCGAAGAGAGCGGGAAGGAGAAGGTGGTGCCGGCGCTGGCCAGGTCGGTCTGACCCTGATCGAGGAGCGCCACGATCCGGTTGAAGGTCTCCGTTCTGGTCGCAATCGGGGCGGGCGCCGCGGTGGGCGGGATGTCGGCATCGATCACCGCCCCATTCTCGTCGCGGGTATTGATCACCCACAGCAGATCCAGCGCCTGCAGCGTCTTGGCAAAGCCGCGGACCCCGTTCTTCTGCTGATCGGTCATCCCGACCACTTTGTCCAACGCGGTGAGCACGGTGTTCTCGGTCCTGATGTTGGCGTACCGCTGGCCCCAGAGATTGCCGCCGAACGCGGGGCTCCCTCCGTTCAGCGGACCGCCCAGCATTTCGGATACGAAGCGCGGGTCGGCGGGGTCGAGGTTGTACCCTTCCCGGCCCAGGATCGCGAGCAGCGGTATGAAACCGTTCTGCACCCCCCAACTGGTTCGGAGGCCGATCAGCATACCGGTCGCGGCGGTGTTGACGCTCACCGGGGTCGGATTGTTCTGGAATTCATCCAGGCCGGGGTTGTTCAGGTCGGTTGCGTCGAATGCGTCGCACCCGCCGACGAGCAGGGCGGTGGCGAGGGTCGTGGCGCCGAGCGCCTTGGTGATTGAGGTCATTGGTCAGAACCTCAGATCGAGAGTGAAGAAGAAGCTGCGGCTCGGCGGGAACGGCGTCACGTCGATGTTCCGTGCGATCGCCTGATTCCCGAAGTTGGAGACCTCGGGGTCGAGCCCGCTGTACGGTGTCGAGGTAAAGAGATTCCGTCCGCTCAGGGTGATCCGTCCCCCCTGGAACACCCCCCACAGCGACCGGACCGTGCTCGACGGCAGCTCGTAGGACAACGAGACCTCCCGCAGCTTGAGGAATGTCGCACTCTCGATGTAGTTCGAGGCCACCGTGCCGAAGCCCGACAGACGGGCCTGACCGACGGTGACCGTCGAGCCGGGGATCGGATCGGCGTAGTCCACGGTCACCCCGCCGAAATCGTACAACAGGCGGGTGAGGTTGAGGATCTCGCTCCCCTGCTGCCAGTCGGCCAGCACGTGGAATCCGAAGTTCTTCCAGTTGAAATCGCTGATGAAGGCCATCCGGAAATCGGGATTCGCGTCGCCCAGTGTCCGGACGGTGTCGCGCCCGTCGGGAAGGGTGTCGTTCCCAACGATTTGAGTGGCCGAGTGTCCCAGCTCGATCTTGAATGCGCCGAGCGACGTGCCGAAGCCGCCGGTTTCGAAAGCGGGAACCGGGAGGTCGGTGATCTTGCTGCGATTGGCCGAGAAGGTGGTGCGGACGTACCAGCTGGTGGACCGCGTCTGCAGCGGTACGATGCCCACCGCGAGCTCGACCCCGCGGGTCCGGAGTTTGCCCCCGTTGAAGATCTCGCTCACCAGTCCCGATGAAGGCGCCAGCGTCCTCGTGAGCAGCAGGTCACTGATGCTCTTCTGATATACCGTCGCCTCGAAGGAGAGGCGGGAGCGCGAGAGCTGCCCGTCCAGGCCCACTTCGATCTCGCGCTGCCGTTCCGGTTTCAAGGTCGCCGAACCGGTGGTGGCGCCGACAACCAGTCCCGGGAGGCCGCCGATGTTGTTCGTCGCCGTCAGTGGGGTGAATTTCTGCCCGTAGAGCGGCTCGTTGCCCGACTCGCCATAGGCGCCGCGAAGCTTCAGCTCGTTCACGAAACCGGAGCCGTTGCGGGCCAGCAGGTATGAGGTGGCCGCCTTGGGGTAGAGATAGTACTTGTGACTGTTCGCATTGAGGCTGGAGCGGTCGCCCCGGATGCCTGCGGTGAGCAGCAGCCGGTCGTTCATGAGCAGCACTTCTTCCTGAGCGAAGGCGCCCAGATTGACGATCAACTGGCGGACCTCGTTCACCTGCACGTTGGTGCCCGAGTTCACGTTGGGCTGGCCGGCGATCAGGTTCCGGCTCGTGATCCGGCTGATATCGAGATCGCGCCGGGCGTACTGTACCCCGGCGGAGGTCGTCGCCCTGAACCCGCCTCCGGTGTAGGTGTGCACCAGGTTGCTGCCCAGGTTCAGGTTGAGGTTGTCGCTCTTGCTGAGGAGGGAGGTGCCGGGGAGACCGTCCTGCGGCTCGAACTGGAGCTCCGGCGGGAAGAGCAGCGCGTTCTTCTGGGTAAAGAAGTCCGCGCCGCCGCTCAACACCGCCCGGAGCGAGCTCGTCTCCCCGCTGGCGACGTTCCAGGTCAGCTCGGTTCCGCTGGTGAAGCGCCAGACGTCTTCGTCGTTCTGCATCAGCGCCGCGGTCTGGAGCGGATTGGAGCCGATGAAGGCATTCCGCGGGAAGGTGCCATCGGCGTTCTGCCGCAGATCCGCAAAGCTCGGCGTAAACGCCAGCGCCACGTAAAAGCTGGTTCCCGTGTTGTCGTTATTGGTCAGGCCGCGCTGGGCCCGGGTGTGAATCACATTGGTGCGGACCGCTGCCTGCAGTTTGGTGCTCAGCCGCTGGTCCAGATTGAGCCGGATGGAATGGCGCTGGAATCCGGTGTTGGCGATGATCCCCTCGTCGTTCTGCACCTGCCCCGATGCCATGTAGCGGGTGTTCTCGGTTCCGCCCGAGATCGACATCGAGGTCTGGCTCGACAGTTTGGTGCGCCCGGCCAGCTCCTCTTCATGGTCGAAGTAGGGACAGGAGGTGGTGGTGCACCCGTTGGCCGCGCCGACACCGGGCCGGAACGCCGCGTCCACGTCGGCGATGTTCTGGAAGCGCCGCGAGCCGACCTTGTTGGACAGGCCGAAGGCGCCGAAGCCCACACTGAAGGATCCGCGGGTGGCGCCGGGTCGCCCGCGCTTGGTGGTGATGATCACCACGCCATTCGACGCGCGACCACCGTAGATCGCCGCCGCGGAAGCGCCCTTCAGGATCTCGATGCTCTCGATGTCGGCGGGGTTGAGGTCGGCGATGCGGTTGACCTGATTGTCCTGGGTCAGCGCCGGGTTGGATCCGCCGGCCGCGGCGGTCACCGCGTTCTGATTGGACGGGATGGCGACATCGGACATGACGACGCCGTCCACGACGTAGAGCGGCTGGGCGTCCGCGTTCACCGACGTCACGCCGCGCAGCCGCACCTGCAGTCCGCCTCCCGGGTTCCCCCCGTTGGACTGGATGTCCACCCCGGCCACTTTGCCCTGCAGCACCTGCTCGAGACTCTGGGTGACCTGCGGGACGGCGGCGAGATCCTCGGCGCCGACCGTCGCGACGGCGTTGGCCAGGTTGCGGCGCTCGACGCCGGTGGCCTGACCGGTGACGACGATCTCCTCGATCTTGAAGACGTCCCGCGCGAGCGCCACGTCGACGGTGGAGGTGCCGGCGGGAACGCGGATTTCCTGACGGCGGTAGCCGACCGCGCGCACCGACAGCGTCACGTCACCGGCGGGGACGCTGAGCTCGAATTGCCCCGAGGCATTCGGGCTGACGGCGGTCGTACTGCCCAGGACGCCGATCCGGGCGCCCGCCAGGGGTGCTCCGGTCAGCGAGTCGCGCACCCTGCCGGTGATTGTTCGCCCCTGCCCGAATGCAGGGACGGCGATCACTCCGAGCAGCAGTGCTGCAAGGATCCCTCTGTTGAGTCGCATACAAGCCTCCGGGGAATCGGACCGAGATGAGGCCCTTCTGGATCGGACGAATGTACGGCGGGGCGGGAGCCGCGCCAGACCCTAGCTGAACAACTTGGGGACCGCATAGATCGCCAGGCCCACCAGTCCCCCTACGAGAGTTCCGTTGATTCGGACGAACTGCAGGTCGCGCCCCACCGCCAGCTCCATGCGCTTCGAGGTCGCCTCCGGGTCCCAGCGGGCCACCGTTTGTGCGATCAGATCGGCGGCCTCGTGGCGGTGCTTTTCGATCACGTCGAGCGCGGCCTGGATTCCCACCTCCTCGATCTCCGCGAGCAGGGCCGGGTTGGCCAGGAGGCTCGCGCCGAACGCGCTCACCCCGCGCGCGAGCGGACCCGGCTCGGTGCCGTCCGGTCGGGTCGCGTAGCCGGTGACGGCATGGCGGGTGGCGTCCCAGATCCAGTTCGTGAGATCGGCGATGGCCCCGTCGGAGAGCCACTCTTCTTTCAGGGCCTCGGCGCGGGCCCCGGCCTCGGGCGAGTGCTGCAGCCGGTCGACGAAATCGCGGAGCGACCGGTCGAAGCTGGATCGCACCGGATGGTCGGGGTTCTCGCTGATGTCGGTGAGGAGCTGCTCGATCGCGGTGACGATGCGCTGATAGATCTTGTTGTCGATCGCGCTGGGCACCCACCAGGGCATCTCATCCTTGACACGCTGGCGGATCGATTCCTCGTTGTCGTGCACCGCCTTGGCCGCCAGCCGGATCGCTTCGTTCAGCAGCTCCTGGTGCCGATCGCCCGCCACGACCATCGCGAGCGTCTTCCCCAGCACCGGGGCCACGCGGGTCGCCCGGATGCGGTCGACCGCGCCCTGCTGAATCAGCTCACGGATCTTTTCGTCGGGGAGCGCTTCGAGCGTGCGGGCCACGCCGCTGGCGAGCTGGAGGGCGATGCGCTGGCTGTTCTCCGGGCGGCTCAGCCACTCCGCGGCGCGCTCGGCGATCCGCATCGCGCGCAGCTTGGCGGAGACCGCGTCCCGCGCGAGGAAGTGGTGCTGCACGAAATTCCCGATGATGCGGCCGATGCGGTCCTTCTGGCGGCCGATGATCGCGGTATGCGGAATCGGAATGCCGAGGGGATGGCGGAAGAGCGCGGTCACGGCGAACCAGTCGGCCAGTCCGCCGACCAGCGAGGCTTCGGCGGTGGCCCGGAGATAGCCCAGCAGCGGGTATTGCACCTCGTACCAGCTCGCGCCGAGGAAGATGCTCGCCGCGACCAGGAGCAGCCCGGTCGCGCGCCGCTTCATCTTGTCGAGCTCCGCCTGGCGTGCGGCGTCGTCGGGGCGGGGGGGGAAGGGGGGGGGCGTTATGGGGAGCTCCTCAAGGGCGCAAGGGCGCAAGGGCGCAACGGCGCAATGAAACTGCTCGTCCCCGCGGAATTACGATGCAAGTTCATGGGCGGTTTCGTGCGATGTTGCCCTCATGATGCCCTATGAGAAGTGGAAAGCCTGGCAACGGTCCCATGAACTGGCGCTGGCAATCTACACGGAAACAGAGCACTGGCCGTCACACGAACGCTTTGGGCTAATCACTCAAGCCAGGAGAGCGGCCGCCTCGGCCCCTACGAATCTTGCTGAAGGGTCAGCTCGCCTCGGAGGCCGAGAATTACGCCGATTCGCCGATATCGGTCTGGGGTCGCTCTCGGAACTTTCCTATCTTCTCCGTCTCGCTCGCGACCTGGGCTACCTGTCAAGTGAAGATTGGTCCCGACTCGACAGGTTGCGAGATACTGCGGGAAAGCTCGTGTTCGGACTCGCTCGTGCTATGGGCAACCGGCGCTCCGAGTCTTAGAATCCGCGTTGCGCCTTTGCGCCTTTGCGTCTTTGCGTCTTTGCGCCTTTGCGTCTTTGCGTCTTTGCGCCTTTGCGCCTTTACGCCTTTGCGCCTTTGCGCCTTTGCGCCCTACTCCATGCTCTTCCTGAACCGCACCACGCTCATCCCGATCAATCCCACCGAAAACGCCATCAGGACCACGGCCTCCTTCCACAGCGCTTCCCACCCCACGCCCTTGAGCAGCACCCCGCGCATCACCTCGAGGAAATAGGTCAGCGGAAGCGCCGCGCCGACCCATTGCGCCGGCGCCGGCATCGCCTCGCGCGGGAACATGAAGCCGGACAGGAGAATGTTGGGCAGCAGGAACAGAAACCCGAGCTGCATCGCCTGGGCCTGGGTCGACACCACCGTCGAGATGAACAGCCCGATCCCCAGGCTCGCCACCACGAACGGAAGGGCAATCACGTACAGCGTCGCCACACTCCCCCGGATCGGGACATCGAAGAGGAGCCGGCCCAGGAGGATGATCACGGTGATCTGGATGTACCCCACGAGCAGGAAGGGCAGGATCTTGCCCAGCATGAGGCTGGTCTTCCCGATCGGGGTCACCACCAGCTGCTCGAGAGTGCCCCGCTCCCGCTCCCGCACCAGCGAAATACTCGCGATCACGATCATCGTGACCGAGAGCAGCACCCCGATGATGCCGGGCACGATGTACACCGCGCTGCGCGACGTGGGATTGTACCAGGGACGCACCCGCACCTCGACCGCCGCGGTGGCGCCCGCCTCGGCCGCGAGCGCCTGGGACCGGATCGCCCCGGCAAGACTCGCCCCGCTGATGGCCGCCGAGGAGGCCAGCGGATCGGCGGCATCGACGATGATCTGGGCCTGGGCGGTGCGCCGGCGCTTCACGTCGCGCTGGAAGTCGGGGGGAATGACGATGGCCGCGCGGGCGTCTCCGCGATTGATGATCGCGGCCATCTCGGCCCGGTCCCGCACCGTGCCACTCAGGTCGAAGTTGCCGGTATTGAGCATCGCCTGGATGAACCGGCGGCTCTCCGGCGATTGCGACTGGTCCAGCACCACCGTCGGCAGGTGGCGCACCTCGGTCTGAATGGCATAACCGAACATCGTGAGCTGGATCGCCGGGATGCCGATCATCATTCCGAGGGTCCCGCGGTCCCGCCGCATCTGGATGAACTCCTTGCGGAGCATGGCCCAGAGCGGGAAGCGGGCCAGGCGGGCGAGGAGCGTCATACCAGGGCCCCCTCGTCGCGCCGTTGCAGCTCGAGGAACACCTCTTCGACCGACGCCACCCCGAACCGGGCGGTGATCTCCTTCGGCGTCCCGATGCCGATCAGGTGGCCGCGCGACAGGAACGCGAGCCGCTGGCAGCGCTCCGCTTCATCCATGTAGTGCGTCGTCACCAGCACGGTCATCCCGGCCGCGGCGCGCCGGGCGATCAGCTCCCAGAAGAATTTGCGGGAGGCGGGGTCCACCCCGGCGGTCGGTTCGTCGAGGAACACCAGGTCGGGACCGTGGGTGGTGGCGCACGCCAGGGCGAGCCGCTGTTTCCACCCTCCCGAAAGCGTTCCGGCCAGCTGGGCGGCGCGTTCCGTCAGCCCGTACTCGGCGAGCTGCTCCGGAATGCGCCGCCGGCGTTCGTCTCCGACGATGCCGTACACCCCGGCATAGAACTCCAGGTTTTCCCGCACGGTGAGATCGTCGTACAGTCCGAACCGCTGGGACATGTACCCGATTCGCCGGCGCACCAGCTCGGGCGACTTGACGACATCGATCCCGACGACCGTCGCGCTCCCCGCCGTCGGAACGATCAGGCCGGTGAGCATTCTGATGGTGGTCGTCTTGCCGCTTCCATTGGGGCCGAGCAGTCCGAAGATCTCCCCCCGGTGCACCTCGAGGTCGAGATTCTCCACCGCGACGATGCCGTGGAACTCCTTGCGGAGTCCCTTCGTCACGATGCCCGGAGACTGATCGGAGTCAGCCACTTTGCGTCCTTGCGTCATTGCGCCTTTGCGTCATGGTGTCGTTGCGCCTCCCCGCCCGATTGCCACCGTCACCCACAGCCCCGCGTTGGGTGCCTCCCCGGGATTCTCGAACTCCACCTTCACGCCGAACATCAGATCGGCGCGCTCCTGTTCGGTGAGCGCCACCCGCGGCGTGAACTCCGCCCGCGGATTGATTGCCGCGATCCGGCCGGGCAGCGAGCGCCCCTCGGCGGTCAGCACCGTCGCCGGCGCACCCACCGAGAGTCCGCTCACGACCGACTGCGGAAAGAACACGCGGACGAAGGGCCGGCCCGTTTCTCCGATCGTCAGCACCGGGACGCCGGCCCCGAGCACCTCGCCGGGCTCGGCATTGCGGCTGAGCACGATCCCCGCGACCGGCGCGGTGAGCACCAGATCCGACGCCCGCGCCTCGAGCTGCTGCAGCGCCGCGCGGGCCGCGTTCAGCTCGGCGCGTGCCGCTTCGATCCGATCGGGACGGCTGCCGGCGCGGAGGAGCCTCACGCGCTCCTCCGCGACCTGCGCCCGGCCGCGGGCCTCCTGCTCGGCGCTGATCGCGTGGTCGAGTGTCTCCTTGCTGACCAGGTCGGACGCGGCGAGACCGCGGGTGCGCTCGAGGTCCTTGCCGAGGCGCTGCAGCTCGGCCTCCGCCGTGCGGAGATCGCCCTCCGCGCTCCGGATCTCTTCCGGTCGCGACCCCGCCTGGAGGTCCCGCAGGTTGGAGGCGCTGGTGGCGATCCGGGCCCGTTGCGCCGCGAGGGTGGCGTCGAGATCGGATTGGGTGAGGAACGCCAGCGTGTCGCCGGCCCGGACCAGCGCACCCTCCTCGACCCGCACCGCCACGACCCGGGCGGTGGCAAACGTCGAGAGATCCACTTCGGGCACTTCGACCGTGCCCTGGGCACGGAAGGGGTCGGCGGCGGCGCCCCCGCAGGCAGCCGCGAGGAGGAGCGCCAGGAGTCGAGCGGTCGAGGAAGTCATGCGGCGGTCTCCAATGGGGACAGCGCACGCACGGCGAACTCCCCCGCGTGCCGGGCGAACTCTCGGGCGGTCTGATCGGTGACTCCCGCGGTGCCGAGGCCGAAGAAGATCCCGACGGCCGGCCTGGCGATGGCAAAGTAGATGGCCTGTGAAATCGTGCTGACTGCGGCGAATCGCGACTCGACGTCCCGGCGGAAGATTCCCTCTCGCTGCCCGTGCTCGATGACGTTGCGGAGCCTGGTGAACAGCTCCGCGGCGACGGTCAGGATCACCGCTTCGGCGCGCCGCGCGTCATGGTCGATCATTTCCCTTATGAACAGCTTCGGGGCATTCGGATGGGCGAGAAAGAACTCGATCTGGGCACCGATCAGTGCCCGGATGGCATCGGCCGGGCTGGCGACGTGTGCCAGGATGTCGGCACCGCGTTCGATCAACGGGGCAACGGTGCGCTCGAGCACTGCCCGGTAGAGCGCCTCTTTGTTGCCGAAGTAGTAGTAGAGGAGGGCCGGGTTCTGACCCGCGGCGGCGCCGATCTCCTTGATGGTGGTGCGGCTCAGTCCCTGTCTGGCGAACAGTGCCTCCGCCGCATCGAGGATTTGATCTTGAGCAGAGACTGCCGAAGTGGTGGCCACGTCATTAATTAATTGATCAATTAAAACATTGTCAAGGCGATAGGGTTTGATGGCCGGTTGCCGGAGCGGTTCCCGGGTTGAACGACGAAGCTAAGCCTGCTAGCTTTCAGGGCTTATGTTCGATGAGCTCTCGTCCAAGCTGGGAAGCGCGCTGCAACGACTCACGGGGCGCGGCGTCCTCAGCGAAGACGCGGTCCGCGAGGGACTTCGCGAGATTCGCCGGATCCTTCTCGAAGCCGATGTCAGCTTCGATCTCACCCGCGAATTCCTCGAGCGGGTTCAGGAAAAGGCCGTCGGACAACAGATCATCAAGGCGGTTCGGCCGGGGCAGCAGCTGGTCAAGATCGTCTATGATGAATTGGTGGTGCTGCTCGGCGAAAAACAGTCGCCGATCGCGCACGCCACGGTGCCGCCGACGGTGATCCTCCTGGTGGGATTGCAGGGGTCGGGCAAGACGACGACCGCGGGCAAACTCGCCAAGCGGCTCAAGCTGGAGCAGAAGGCGCCGTTCCTGGTTGCGGCCGACGTCTATCGGCCCGCCGCGGCGGAACAGCTCGCGACGCTCGGCAAGCAGGTCGACGTCGCGGTGCACCGCGAGGACGGGACCGCCGACGTCGTGGCGCTCGTGCGGCGCGGCATCGAGGCCGCCGGCAAAGCCCGCGCGCGCACCGTGCTGGTGGATACCGCCGGCCGCCTGCAGATCGACGAGGAGATGATGCGGGAGCTCACCCGGCTCAAGGCCGCGGTGCATCCCCACGAGATCCTCCTGGTGGCCGACGGGATGACCGGGCAGGACGCGGTCCGGATCGCGCAGGGGTTTCACCAGGCCCTCGGCATCACCGGGGTGATTCTCACCAAGATGGACGGCGATGCCCGCGGCGGCGCGGCCCTCTCCATCTACGGGGTGACCCGGGCGCCGATCAAGTACGTCGGCGTGGGCGAAAAGCTCGACGCGCTGGAGCCCTTTCATCCCGAGCGGATGGCGGGCCGGATCCTGCAGCAGGGTGACGTGCTCACCCTGGTGGAAAAGGCGCAGGAAGCGGTCGACGAGGACGAAGCCAAGCGGCTGGCCAAGAAGGCGGTCTCCAGGAAAGGCCTCGACCTCCAGGACTTTCTCGGCGCGATGAAGCAGATGCAGAAGCTCGGGCCGCTCAAGAATGTGCTCGGGATGCTGCCGGGGGTGAATCCCCAGATGCTCAAGGCCGCGAACGTGGACGACAAGAAGCTCAAGCACGTGGAAGCGATCGTGCTGTCGATGACCAAGCAGGAGCGGGCAGACCCCGAGGTGATGAACGGCTCCCGGCGGATGCGGGTGGCCAAGGGGGCCGGACGCACCGTACAGGAAGTGAATCAGTTGCTGTCGCAGTTCAAGCAGATGCAGAAGATGATGAAGGTCGCGGGCAAGCCGGGCGCGAAACTTCCTTTCGGTCCCCGGTTTCCCGGTCAATAACCCGGGAAGAAAGACAGACGCATGAGCACTCGCAT
>Ga0070699_100000141_pt1 | contig 67612 bp, 67 predicted proteins | sample KBSK1503metaG_FD_65473 | JGI IMG/M metagenome (GOLD analysis project Ga0070699, IMG submission 65473) | Corn, switchgrass and miscanthus rhizosphere microbial communities from Kellogg Biological Station, Michigan, USA - KBS K1-50-3 metaG | ecosystem: Host-associated > Plants > Roots >... | reverse complement strand
GTGCACGTGCAGGATGCGCGAGGCCCGCTGCGGGCTGTTGTTCTCCCGGAAGTAGCAGGCCAGCGTGGTCAGGTACTCCGACTTGTGCTCGTGCTCGTGCATGCTGAGCTTGCCGAGCACGTCGGCGGCGAAGGAGCGCAGCTCGGCCAGGTCGGGTACCTGGAGCAGCAGGCGGAGGATGCCGAGGTCGCCGAACGCGGATACCGCTCCCTTGGTCCCCGGCCGGCCGAGCCGCCGCAGGGTCTGGGTGGTGCGCTGCGCCTGGGCGTAGGAGCGGGCGATCTCGCCCGGGTCCCGGCAGGTCCCGCCGATCCCGATGACGACCTTGGCCGCGGGGAACAGTTCGGCCAGCCGGGCCAGGCAGGCGGCGGCCAGCTGGCGCGCGTCCATCGCGGGCCCGGTTGGCGCGTCCGGCGTCGTGGTCACCACGACGACCTCGGACTCGCGCGCCGAGACAATCGCCTCCGGCGCCCGGGTGGCGACGAAGTGCTCGATGCTCTCCCAGATCCGCTGCCGCTGCGCGGCGATGTCTCCGGGGCCGGCTCCCCCGTTGCTGGCTGGCCCGTTGCTGGCCGGCCCGTTGCTGGCCGGCCCGTTGCTGGCCGGCCCGTGGTTCGATGCCCCGTGGTTCGATGCCCCGTGGTTCGATGCAGGGCCCGGCAGCTCGAACGCGATCGCCACCACGTTGTGGTCCCGGGCCGGGTCGTAGCCGAGGTGCGCGGCCCACCGGCTGGCGTCGGCGTTGTCCCGGCCGCGGCCGAGCAGCAGGCCTTCCACCAGGTCGTCGCGGACCCGGCGGGCGGCCGCGGCCACCACCCGCTCGCGGCCGAGGATGACGCCGCAGATGGTGGCGGCGTGCTCGGTCACCAGCAGGCTCATGTCCTCGCCGAAGAGGTTGTCCGCCGGGTCGATGGTGACCAGGTAGGACGGGACCTCGTCGCCGACCATGACCGGGGCCACGATGACGGCAGGCATGCCGCCGACCTTCGGCAACCGGAGCGCGCGCTGGCTCAGCCGGGACGCGCGCAGCACCTGGCCCAGCCGCGGGTGGATCAGGTGCTCCCGCACGTCGGCGGTGGCCTTCTCCGCGCTCACGCCCGGCGCGGCCGCGGTCAGCACGTCCATCAGCTGGGTCAGGACGGCGACGGTGGCGGAGGTCCGGTCGGAGATCAGCCGCACCACCCCGGCCAGGTCGGCGTCCTGCAGGGCCAGCCCGGACAGGTACCGGTACACGGTGACGAGCTCACGCAGCGCGGCGTTCTCGCGGTCCAGGTGCCGCGCGGGGGCCTCGGCGTGGTCAGGCCGGTCGCCGGGAAGAACCGGTGACCAGTTAGGTACCGCCATGTCCGAATCGTACGCCGACGGCACGGGCGTGTCCCTGTCGCAGACCACAAAGCCTGCCCTCTACACCTTGTTGACCTGGTCGAACTGACCACAACGAGGGTGCATGAAGGGGCTTGTCCTGCGGTGATGCTTGACAAGCAGCATGTCAGCCGTAGAGATTAACAGGCACTTTCACTGTTGACCGGGGTTTCCGGAAGGAATCGCGTTGCTCGAGTACCGGGACGTCTACGCCGGCGGCCGGCTGGTCGGATCCGGTTCGGCCGACGTGATCACGATCGTGAACCCGGCCACCGAGGAGGTCGCGGGTGCCGTCCCCTCGATGGTCGGGACGGACATCGAGGTGGCCGTGACCGCGGCCAGGAAGGCCTTTGACGCGGGCCCGTGGCCGCAGCTCAGCCCGGCCGAACGCGCGGCGGCCATGGACCGGCTGGCGGCGGCCATCGAGGCCAGGGCCGAGGACACCGCCCGGCTGGTGACGGCGGAGATGGGCATGCCGATCCGGCTGTCCCGGCGGAACAACGTGATGATCCCGTGCGGGATCATCAGGTACTACGCGGCCCTGGCGCGGGGCCTGTCCACCGAGGAGATGCGCGAGGCGGTCAGCTTCGCCGGGCGTACCATGGTCCGGCGCGAACCGGTGGGCGTCGCGGCCGTGATCGCGTCCTGGAGTTACCCGCTGATCCTGGCGTTCTGCCAGCTGGCCCCGGCCCTGGCGGCGGGGTGCACGATCGTGCTCAAGCCCGCGGCCGAGACCTCGCTGTCCGGCTACATCCTGGCCGAGGCGTTCGAGGCGGCGGACTTCCCGCCGGGCGTCTTCAACCTGGTCACGGGCACCGGCCAGGTGGCGGAGATGCTGGCGGCGCACCCGGGCGTGGACATCGTGGCGGTGGCCGGACCGACCCCGGCCGGGCGGCGGATCGCCGCGATCTGCGGCGAGACCCTCAAGCCGGTGAGCCTCGAACTCGGCGGGAAGTCGGCCGCGATCATGCTCGACGACGTGGACCTGGACGCGACAGCGGCCGAACTGGGCTGCCTGTGCTTTGCCAACGCCGGGCAGGCGTGCTTCACCATGTCCCGGGTGCTGGCCCCGCGGAGCCGGTACGACGAGGCGGTTTCGGCCCTGGCCTGCCAGGCTTCCGCGTTCGTCGTGGGCGATCCGATGGCCGAGGAGACGACGATGGGGCCGCTGGCGGGACCGCGGCAGCGGGTCCGGGTGGAATCGTCGGTCACGGCCGGAGTGACGGCGGGCGCGCGGATCGTGACCGGCGGGCGCCGCCCGGCCATGCCAGTGCGCGGTTACTACTACGAGCCCACCGTGTTCGCCGACGCCGACGCCGGGATGGCCATCGCCAGGGACGAGATCTACGGCCCGGTGGTGACGGTGATCCCGTACGAGTCCGAGTCCGAGGCCATCGCCATCGCCAACGACTCCAGCTACGGGCTGGCCGGCAGCGTGTGGACCGACGATCCGGAACGCGGCCTGGGGATCGCCCGGCGGGCCCGGGTCGGCACGTTCGGCGTGAACCTGTACGTGCCCGATATCGGCGCCCCCTGGGGCGGCCGCAAGGCCAGCGGGATGGGCAGCGTGTACGGCCCGGAGGGGCTGCAGACCTACCTGGCCACCAAGTGCGTGTTCCTGCCCGCGTAGGCGAAGGGAGGGTCCCGTTCCGGGGCCCTCCCTTCGCATCAGGAGTACTGCGTCAGGCAGGATGCGCGACGCCCAGGTCCAGATCCTCCTGCTTATCCCCGCCTTTTCCGGCGTCTATCCCACGATGCGTAGCAAAAACCTTAGCACCGGCGGTACCGGAGGTGAAATATTCGCCGAGCGACAGTTACAGGATTTTCCGGGCGGCTTAACGCCAAAGCAATATGGTCCCGGCGGGAGCACCGCATTCTCGCATTCTTGGCTGGCCGGCCCGTTACCAGGTGAGGTCGAGGGCCGGGCGGTGCAGCGCGAGCACATGCTCGTGGGTCTCCCGTTCGGCCGCCAGCCGGGCCGCACCGTCCCGGCAGAACACCACCGGCGGCCGGAGCGCGCCGTTGTAGTTGTTCGCCAGCGTGTAGGTGTACGCGCCGGTCACCGGCATGGCTATCAGGTCGCCGACCTGGGGCGCGGGCAGCGGCAGGCCGCTCACGAGCAGGTCGCCTGACTCGCACTGGCGGCCGACGAGCTGGGTTATCTCGTCTGGCTCGGCCGTCATCCGGGTGGCGAGGGCCGCCTCGAAGCCCTGGCCGGTGAGCGCCGCGTCGAGGTTGTCGGCCATGCCGCCGTCCACCGCGACGAACGTGCGGCCGGTGTGCTTGACCGTGGTCACCCGGTACAGCGTGACGCACGAGCTGGCCACCAGCGACCGGCCGGGCTCGATGACCAGCTTGGCGCCGGCCGGCAGGTAGTTCCTGGCGGCCGCGGTGATCGTGTCCAGGTACTGCCCGACGGTGGGTGCCTCGTCCTTGAGGGTGTACCGGACGCCGAGGCCACCGCCCACGTCGTAGACCGGGAATTCGCCGAGCACCGAGACCGCCTCGACGGCCTGGGCGAACGGCTCGGTGTCAAGGATCTGCGACCCGATATGCAGGTGCAGCCCGTCAAGCTGCAGCTTCTCGCTGGCCCTGATGCGGGCGATCGCCTCGCGGGCCTGGTCCAGGGGCAGCCCGAACTTGGAGTCGGCGCCGCCGGTGGACTGCGACTCGTGGGTTTCCGGCGCGACCCCGGGGATGATCCGGATAAGCACCCGCTGCGGGCGGGTGGCCAGCCGTTCCAGCCGTTCGATGTCGTCGAAGTTGTCCACCACCACGGTGGCCACGCCCGCGTCCAGCGCCATGGTCAGCTCGGCGGTGGTCTTGGCGTTGCCGTGCAGGTACATCCGCCCGGGCGAGACCCCGGCCGCCAGGGCCATGACGAGCTCGCCCGCCCCGGCCACGTCGATGCTCAGCCCCGCGGCGGCGAACAACTTGTAAACGGCCAGGCAAGGCAGGGATTTGGAGGCAAACACCACCTCGGAGTCCGGGTGGCGGGCGGCGAGGCCGTCCTTGAAGCGGCTGGCCTGGTTCCGCAGCCCGGCCTCGTCCACGATGTAGGCGGGTGTGCCGAAGCGTTCGGCTAGGTCACGGACCCCCACGCCGCCGATGGACAGTTCCCCGTCCGGGCTGACGGAGCTGTGCTCGGGAAAGAGCGGGAGCAGATCGCGGTCCCCAGTGCCTGGCGAATCGGCGCGGGGCGAATCGGCGCTGGGCGAGTCGGCCTTCATGACCGGCACCTTAGCCGTGACCGCTGGTCGCGGGGAAGCCGGCCGGGCGCATGCCGGGCCGCGCCGACCTCGCGCCTGCCCGCGCCGGAATTGGCGGGGGCGGGCGGGGACGGCCTCGACAGCTTTTATTCCGGCCCGGTTTGGCCGGTCACTACCCCGGTTCCGATCCCATCGGAATGTACCTACGGCAGAAATATGCCGACCGTCGGCATAAACGGCTCCGCGGTTATACGGCGGTTATCGCGAAGGGGCGGCGTTATCTTCCGGCGGAACCGGAACACGGAAAGTCCTGCGGCGTGATCGACAGGGTCTCGATGGACAGCGCCTCGATGACAGCGCCTCGATGACAGCGCCTCGATGACAGCGCCTCGATAGACAGCGCCTCGATAGACGGCGCCTCGATAGACAGTAGCCCGACAGACAGGGGCACGGGTTCGGGCACACTAGACAGGTGTCTTCCAGCAGCGACAGAGACAGCCCGGCGGACGGGCTGGCCCCCGCGGCGGAACCGCCTGCCGGGCTGTCCGAACTCGAGGTGGCGCTGCTCGCGCTGCTGAGCATCCGCCCGATGACCGGCTACGAGATCCTGCGGCACCACGCGCGGGCGCTGGAGCCATGGTGGGAGACCCCGCGCACGCAGATCTACCCCAAGCTGCGGGAGCTGCAGCGGCGCGGGCTCATCGAGCACGAGTACGTGGTCCAGGAGAGCAAGCCCAACAAGCGGCTCTACTCGATCGGGCCGTCCGGCTCCGCGGCCCTGGCCAGCTGGCTGGGCAGCACCATCAACATGCCGGAAATGCGGCACCACATGATGATGCGGCTGTTCCTGGGGAACCTCCTGCCGATCGAGGAGACCAGCCGTCTGCTCAACGGCTACCGGGACAAGATGGCGGCCCGCGCCGAGTCATTCCGGCAGGCCAGGGAGCGGTTCTCCCGCTCGCTGAGCGGCCCCTGCCGGGCGAGCGTCTTCTTCGAACTGCTCAGCCTGGATCACCTGATCGCGATGACCGACCTGGAGGTGACCGGGACCGACAAGGCGCTGGCCGCGCTGCGCCGGTTCGGCTCCGACGGCGCCCTGTCCATTATGAAGGGGGCCAGCGCCGAGCAGGCCAGCGAGCTGCTGGATGCCATCCGCGGCGTCAGCTAGCGCGGGTCGTGAACCGTTCCGTCCTGGAATCCGTATTGAGGTCGGGGACGATCGCGGCCACTGCGGGGGCGGTCGCGTCCCCGCTTAGTTTCCAGGCCGGTTCGGGCCCCGGAGCCGTGGCTACCGCCGTTCGCGACATTTCCCGCGCACGGCGGTAGCCATCTGCGGGCCACTCGCTGCGGTGCGTGAACTCGCGGACGGGTACAGCCGTTATACCTGGTAGGGCGAGGCGCCTGCCGAGACGGCCGGGCGAGGCGATCACATGGATGATGCGGGTACTTGTGCGGGTATACGGCCACAGCTGGGCGTGTACCTGACCGGCGCGATCGCTCAGGCCGACCGCGCGATGCTGGTACGGCACCTGGCCGCGTGCGCCGACTGCCGGGCCGAGCTGGCCGGGCTGGCGGCGCTGCCCGCCCTGCTGCGCCGTCCGCCCGTACGGGCCGCCGCGCAGGCGCCCCCCGCGGCCGATGCTGTACCGGCCGATGCGGCCTGGTCCGGGGATGCGGGGCCGCGGCGGCTGGCGCGCCGCGTCGCGCGGCGGCGGCGGCGACGGCGGCGCTGGCTGCTCGCGGCGGCCGCGTTCGTGCTCGCGGCCGCGGCAGGCACCGGCTGGGTCCTGGCCAGGCCGGGGGCACCCGGCCCACAGGCCGAGGCGACGGTGCTGCAGACCCGGAACATCGGCGACGTCACCGTGCTGACCGACGACGAGGGCTACACGCTGTACTGGTTCGGCCCGGACAGCGCCACGAAGTCGGCCTGCCAGGCCAGCTGCGCGCAGGGCTGGCCGCCGCTGACTGGGCCCGCGGCCTGGGGTGCCGGGATGACCGGCACCATCGGCGCGATCGTGCGGCCCGACGGGTCCCTTCAGGCCACCTACGACGGGCACCCGCTGTACACCACGACGGCAGACACCGGCCCGGGCCAGAACAAGGGCAACGGCGTGTGGTCCCACGGGGGCGAGTGGCACGAGGTCACCATGCCGGATCGCAAGGGCTGACCAGCGGGCGGGAAGGCGGGAAACCCAGGCCGTTCGGTACTCCTGAATCGTGGAGGGCGGAGCGGCAGGTTCCGTGAGAAAATCCGTGCCGTTGGCCATATCGCCCGTAATGACCAGGTAGGCCTCTTCGTGTTCGACTCGTCGCTGCGCACGCCCGTGGTTTACGCGATCGCGGTCCGGTACCAGACGCCATTGTGGCGGGCCGGGGCGCTGCTGCGGGCCGGGTGCATGGCCGGGTTCTGGGTGCTGCTGCTGTGGTTCCCGCCCGGCAGCTGGCCGCAAGGCGCCGCCATGCTCACGCTCGGCTCGGTAGGCGCGGTCACGGCCTGGGCGCACAACCGGTCCTCGCTGCTCGACATCCTGGTCGCGCGCGACATCCCCGGGCTGAGCGCGGTGGCCAGGCACCTGCTCGGCGCGCGCGAGCGGGCCACCGCCGACCTGTCTGGTCTGCTCGAAGGGTTCGGGATCATCTCGGTGGCGCTGCTGTTCGCCGGGCCGCTGGAGGTGCGGCCGTTGCCCGCTACCGTCTACGAGCTGGGCACGGTGCTGATCGTGGTCCATGTGTGGAGCGCGTTCCTGCAGGCGATGACCGACTCGAGCTGGTACTCGCCGGTCCATCCGCCGGGCCGTGCGGTGCTCGTGCTGCGGCCGGTGATGCCGCTGATCGTCGCGACGATCTTGTTCGCGATCCTCGCCTACCCGGTCTACTGGCAGCATCAGGCGGTGCCCGGCGGGCTGTTCGGCGTGATCCTGGCTTGCGCGGTCGTGTTGCTGCTGCTGCCGTTCACGCTCATCTACGAGCTGATCCTGCGCGCCGCCAGGGACGCGCTGGTCCTGCTGGCCAGGCGGTACCGGGCCGAGGACGCGGTCACCGTGCACAGCCTGGTCAAGAACGCGGCCTACGCGCTGATCAGCGAGGTGGATTCCGATTCCGGCGCCGGGGCGGAGACCAGGTCGCTGGCCCGCGAGATGCTGGCGCTGACCGAGGAGGCGCGGCTCCTGGTCCTCGGCCGGGCCGCCGACCTGGGCAGCGTCGAGCTGCTCTGGCACTGCGTGACCCGGACCCTGCCCAGCAGCGGGCAGGCCACCGCGGAGCTCGACCCGGCCAGCCGTTCGGTGCAGCTCAGCGGGACCGACTACCAGCTGGCGCGGCGCTGCCTGGTGGACCTGATGACCAACGCGTGGAAGGCGGGCGCGCAGCGGATCGAGGTCGCGGTCAGGGTGGCGGAGCAGCCCGGCGCGGCGCGGACGCAGACCATGCTGCGGGTCGACGACGACGGCCCCGGGATGCCGCCCGGAGTACTCGACAACCCGGCCACGAGCCTGGCCGTGATGGCCGAGCACCTGCGGGGATACTCGGGTTCGCTGACGTTCTCCGCCCGGGACGAGGGCGGGACGAGGGCGTGCGTTCGGTGGCAGTCGGCATGGTGAGCAAGCTGGAAGGGCGCGGCGCCACCTGGACTGAGGAGCCCCGGTGCGGATCCTGGTAATCGATGACTACCTGAACGTGGAGATGGCGCTGCGCGGCATCCTCGACGGGCACACCGTCGCGGGCGTGCGCGACCCGGCCGCGCTGCCCCGGATGCTGGCCTACGAAGAACCGTTCGACCAGGCCATCGTGGACCTGCGCTACGTGCAGTCGGCCGCGACCGGGCTGACCGCGCTGGCCACGCTGCGTCAGCTCTCGCCCGGCACCAAGACGATCATCAGCACCACGGACGAGGAGGAGAACCGGCTGCTCTACCTGCTCGCGGCGTTCCAGTTCTTCGAGCCCAGGGCGCTGCTGGCCAAGCGCGCAGACGCGTTCGTGACCAGGGCCGTGGTCGAGGCCATCGGCCGTGGCGAGCCCTCCCCCAGCCCGGACGCGGACCCGTTCCGCCGGGCCGCCGCGATGCGGCCGCCGCTGCTCGACCAGCTCGTGCACAACCGGACCGAGCTGGGCATCTGGCAGGAACTGGCCCGCTTCGACAAGCGCCTCCAGATCGCCAACGCCGCGCACGTGCACCCGCGGACGCTGGACGTCTTCACCGCGGCCAAGGGCGCCGCCATCGACGTCGTGGCCGCGCACTTCTCCCGGCCGGCCCGCGGGACCGAAGCGCTGGCGGCCGCCGCCGCCGGGCCGGCCGCGGCGCACGGCGCCAACCTGATCCGGGTCATCCACTTCGCCCGCGTGCACGAGCAGTTCTTCGCCGACGAGGAGGTGGCCGGGCTGCTCGAGGCGTCCTGGCGGTCGCGCTGAGAGATCAACGCGTCGCTGCGCCGATAAGTACAGCGAAGTTTTGCCTGGGCTGGCGGCGGGAGGGCGTGCAGGCTGGCTGCTCATGCGCCTGGGGCGGCCACCATGAGCACCGGCTACCTGCCCGTGCTCGGCACCGCGCTGCGCTATGGTCCCTGGGTCGCGGGGCTGTGCGCGTTCGCGGTAACGCCGGGCGCCCTCGTCATCATCGCCCGGGTGCTCGAGCGGCGCTGGCTCGTCCCGCATGAGCAATTCGCCGCCGTGACCTACGGCGACCCGCTGCTGGCGGTGACGGCGGGCCTGGGCACCTGGCTGACCGGCTCGCGCACCCCGCACGGCCTGACCGGACAGGCCGCCGGGGTGGTGACGGTGGTGGTCGCGCTTCTGTTCGGGCTGGCGCAGTGGCGCGACGAGCTGCGGCGGGGCTACTACACGCGGGCGCAGGCCGCGGCGCCGACGAAGATCTGGCATCAGGTGGTCGTCTACCCGGTGCTCGGTTACTGGCTCTGGACCGCGGGGATCGGCGGGCTGTCGGTGGCCGGCGGGGCGGCCGTCTGGGCCGGGAAGGCCCTGCTGCTGGCGCTCACCGGGATCTGGGTGGCGACCAACGTGTACGACCGCCGCCACCCCAAGCTCGGCCACCCGCCGTTCGACTGGCGCCGGGCGCGGCCGTGGCCGCGGCCCTGGGCGGTGGAGTCGCAGACGCTGCTCGCGGCGGCCGAGCGCGGCTTACCCGGTTCTGCGAAGTTTTGCATGGGGCGGCGGCCATATGGCTGACACTGTGCTGGTGCACGCTGAGGCGGTCCGGTTCGACGAGGGGGCGGGCCGGACCGCTTGGCGGCAAGGTCAGGGCGATTCCGCGGCATGGCCGCGGCGGTAACGCGCGAAACCAGCGGAAGTCACCTGCGAGTCACCAAGTGTTCATTATCACGACGGGCGTCGCTGCGCAGGTCAGGGCGTTAGTTACGCGTAACATTGGCACAGTGACCGACAGCAGGAATTGTGAGCAGTGCGGCGTGCTGTTTGCCCCGCGCCGGGAGCACGCGCGCTTCTGCTCCGCCCGCTGCCGGGTCGCGTGGAACCGGCTGAACGCCAGCGATACGCCGGCCGAGGGCGGCGCGCTCGGCTGGACGATCACCGCGATGCGGGAGACGATCGACCGGCTGCTGCGCGCCAGGGGCTGGGACCGGCCGCACGCGTTCGCGGTGATCAGCGAGGCCGTCTGGTGGGTCACCATGGTCGACGCCACCCTGGTGCGCTACCACCCGGACGCCTACGACGGCGTGCTGGCGGGGCACGAGGCGGCGCAGCGGCGGGCGATCGAGGGAACGTTCGGCGGCCTGCGGTTCGTACGCAACCAGATGGGCTACTACCTGGACCACGCCGACTTCATCCAGCCGGGACGCGGCGCCATCGCGGTCTGGACCTGGCGGTCGCTGCCCGAGCCCGGACTCGACTCGCTCCCGGCGCGCGGGCAGGAGTGGGAGATGACGCGCTACCGGGAGTACCAGGCCTGGCTGGCGGACCAGTCGGTGGGCGACACCTTCCGGCTCGCCGCCGCCTTTCTCCGCCGGGCCTCGGAAACCTGCCTCACACCGAGCTAGCTTCCGCCCGAGGCCTGAGCATTCTCATTGTCGTAGGCGTCCGACGCGGGTGGTGCGGGAGTAGCTACTTCATGATCGCGACTCCCGCAGCGCCGCGAGGAACGAGGCGTGCACGCGCGGGGTTGGCTCGGTCAGCACAGGCATCCTGCTGGTGCCCTTCACCTGCGTCGTCGTTCGGTTCACAATGATGTCATCCGCCGGAGGGAGACCAGCCATGGCCATGCCGAGTTCGGACACCGACGAACTGGCCAAGTTCGGCTACAAGCAGGAGCTGGACCGTTCGCTCGGGCTGTTCTCCTCGTTCGCCGCCGGGTTCAGCTACATCTCGATCATGACCGGCGTGTTCGAGCTGTTCTTCTTCGGCTTCGGCACGGGCGGCCCGGCGTTCATCTGGACCTGGCCCGCCGTGTTCGCCGGCCAGTTCCTGGTCGCGCTGTGCTTCGCCGAGCTCGCCGGGCAGTTCCCGCTGGCCGGCTCGGTGTACCAGTGGTCCAAGCAGATCGCCCGGCCGTTCACCTCCTTTTTCGGCGGCTGGATCCTGAGCGTGGGGGCGATCGTCACGCTGGCCGCGGTGGCGGTCGCCTACCAGGTCGTCGCGCCGCAGATCTCGGCGGCGTTCCAGATCATCGGCGGCCCGTCGGACATCGGCCTGGTGTCGACGCCGGACGGCGCCAAGAACGCGCTGCTGCTGGCCGCGGGCCTGGTGGTCTTCACCACGGTGATCAACATGGTCGGGGTCAAGACGATGGCGCGGATCAACAACTTCGGCGTGGCCGCCGAACTGGTCGGCGTCACGCTGCTGATCATCCTGCTCGCCGCGCACATCCGCCGCAGCCCGGCGGTCATCTTCGACACGTTCGGCCTCGGGGCGACGTACCCGTGGGGCTACTTCGGCGCCTTCCTGGTGGCCGGGCTGATGAGCGCGTACGTGATGTACGGCTTCGACACGGCCGGGTCGCTGGCCGAGGAGACCCTGGACCCGCGGAAGAACGCCCCGCCCGGGATCCTGCGCGCGCTGATCGCGGCCGGGGTGGCCGGGTTCCTGGTCATCTTGTTCGGCGAGATGTCCGTGCCGAACATCCACGCCAAGGAGCTCGGTACCTCCGGGCTCCCGTACCTGGTCAAGGCGACGCTCGGCGGCCCGATCGGCAACGTGTTCCTGATCGACTCGCTGATCGCGATCACCGTGTGCAGCCTGGCCGTGCACGCCGGCGGGATCCGGATGATCTTCACGATGGGCCGCGACGGCCGGCTGCCGTTCGCCTCGGCCATCGCGAAGGTGCACGGCAAGTCCAAGACGCCGCTGATCCCCTCGATCGTCATCGGCGTGCTCACGATCCTGCTGCTGGTGCTGAACGTCGGCAACCAGCGCGCGTTCTTCGTGCTCACTTCGGTCGCGATCATCATGTTCTATATCGCCTACATGTGTGTCACCGGGCCGCTGCTGATCGCGCGGCTGCGCGGGAAGTGGCCGACGCCCGAGCACGGCCCTTACTTCTCGCTGGGCCGCTGGGGCGTGGTGGTGAACCTGCTGGCCGTCGTGTTCCAGATCGTGGTCATGGTCAACCTGGCCTGGCCGCGGCCGGCGGTCTACGGCGCCGACCACTGGTACTTCCAGTGGGGCGCATTCACCTTCACCGGCCTGCTCGGCGGCGTTGGCATCGTCTACTACCTGGCCAGGCTCCGCGGCCGTCCCGCGGCGGTGCTGGCCGAGCACCGCTCCGAGGCGGTCGCGGTCGCCGACGAGCCCGCCTGACGCCCGGCCGCCGGCACGTGGAGGACATCGCGGGTTTCCTCGGGTCCCATCCGCCGTTCAACGCGGTGGACGCGGACGAGCTGGCCCGGATCGCCGCGGTGACCGAGGCCGAGGTCACCCCGCGGGGGAAGGCGATCTTCGCGCAGGGCGCCGGGCCGGTCGAGTCCGTCTGGGTGGTGCGCAGCGGCTCGGTCGAGGTCATCCACGACGGGCGGGTGCTGGACCTGCTCGGCCCGGGCGAGCTGTTCGGGCACGCATCGATGATCTCCGGGCTGCCGACCGGTTTCGAAGCGCGGGCCGCCGAGGACACGGTCTGCTACTGCATCCCGGCGGACGTCATCCGCCCGCTGCTGGCCCGCCCGGACGTGCTCCGGTTCGTGGCCCGGTCCATCGTGGCCGGGACGGTCCCGGCGGCGGCACCCCAGGAACCCGTGCCGGACCAGGTCCGGGTCGCCACGCTGATCAGGACGCCGCCGCTGCTGTGCCGGGGCAGCGAGCCGATCCGGGAGGCGGCCAGGCGGATGACCGACCAGGGCGCGAGCGCGGTACTGGTGCCCCTCTCCGGCTCGTTCGGTATCGTGACTGATCGTGACCTACGGAGCCGGGTGATCGCCGCGGGCCTCAGCCCGGACGAGCCCGTCTCGGCGATCATGACCGCGCCCGCCTACACCGTGACCGCGGACCGGCTGGGCGTCGACGTCCTGCTCGACATGCTCGAGCGGAACGTGCACCACATCCCGGTCCTGTCAGCGGCCGGGGAGGTCCTGGGCGTGGTCGACGACGGCGACCTGGTCGCCGCCGAGGGACGCAAGCCGCTCCTGCTGCGGCGCGCCATCGCGCTGGCCGAGAGCCCGGCCGAGCTCGCCACCGCGGCGGCCGGGCTGAACCCGGTGATCATCGCGCTGCACGACGCGCGGGTGACGGCCGAGCAGGTAACCGCGGTTCGTTCGGTCGTGCTGGACGCGCTGACCAGGCGGCTGGTCGAGCTGGCCGTCCGGGACGCCGGGCCGCCGCCCGTGCCGTTCACCTGGTACGCGCTGGGCAGCCTGGCGCGGCGGGAGGCGGCGCCGTCCTCCGACGTGGACAGCGCGCTGGCCTGGGACGGCGCCGGGGAAGGTGACAGCGCTGAGGCCGCCGGTTACGTCGGGCGGGTGACCCGGGCGGTGGACGAGGGGCTGCGGGCCTGCGGGATGTCCCCCGACGAGCACGGGGCCAGCGCGGCCAACCCGATCTTCGCCCGGTCGCTGGCCTCCTGGCGGCGGGCCGCGCGGAGCCTGTCCGATGACCCGACCCAGGAGAAGGCGCTGATCCTGGTGTCGGTACTCGCCGACAGCCGCCCGGTGTGGAGTTCTGGCACTGCCGCCACGGGTGGCGCGGCTTACGGCGGGCTGTGGGAGGGGCGGCCGTACCCGGAGCAGGCCGGGCTGCTGCGGCTGCTCGCCCGGTTCGCGCTGTCGTTCCGGCCGCCCACCGGGTTCCTGCGCGACTTCGTGGTCGAGCACTCCGGCGAGCGCCGCGGGCAGCTCGACCTCAAGCACGGCGGGATGATCCCGATCGTCGACCTGGCCCGCTGGGCCGGGATGGCGGCCGGGGTGGCCAGCGCCTCGACGCTGGAGCGGCTGCGCGCGGCCGAAGCGGCCGGGACCATGGACAGCGCGGAGGCGCAGACGCTGGCGGAGGCGTTCGGCTTCATCTTCTCGCTCCGCCTCGACCACCAGGTCGAGCAGCTGCGGCGCGGCGAGGCGCCGGACGACTTCATCGACCCCAAGGCGCTGAACCCTCTGGCCCGGTCCTACCTGCGGGAGGCGTTCCGGGCTGTGGCGTCGGTACAGGCCAACCTGGCGGCCGAACTGTCCCTCGGGGTCCGCTGGGTCTGACACCGGGCGTCCATGGTGACGATGGTGGCCGCGCTGGCGGTGGCCGCGGGCCCGGCATCGGCGAAGCCCTACCCGCCGCCGAGCATCCACTTGCTGTGCTCGGCAGCGGCCAACGACGGCACGCTGGAAGGCGGCGTATGCGTGCTGCCCTCGGGGCAGACCACCGCGCCGAACGCCTACTCCGCGACCATCGCGGTGAGCAAGGCTGGCGCCGCTGGCGCGGGTGCAGCGCCTCAGGGACAGACTGCGCTGCACACCCGCTTGAGGTCGATGTGACGGCGGGCTTGGAAGAGCTCGGAGAACCGCATGCCTAAAAAATACTAAGCCGATCGTTTTTATAGAATATGAGCTAGGTCACATGCAGACGGGCGATCGCCGGGGCGGTACTACCTGATGTGGAAGGCGGAGAGGCCTTCTGGGGGTTCGGGCTGGATGGCTACGTCGTCGACGGCGGCCAGGCGGGGGCCGGTATGCGCCCAGTCGACCAGGCGGCGGACGTCCTCGGCCGGGCCTTCGAAGACCGCTTCGACCCGGCCGTCGGGCAGGTTGCGGACCCAGCCGGTCACGCCGTGCTGCTCGGCCAGGTGGCGGCAGGTGTCGCGGAAGAAGACGCCCTGGACCCTGCCGGATATCAGCACCCGATAGCGCACCACAAGCAGACGGTACGCCGGGCGGGGTCCGCGACCTAGGAGCCGGGCCGGGAGCCGGGGCCGGGCGGCGGCTTAGTGGGCGGGCGGCGGAGCCTGGGGCCCGGAGCGGGCAGCGGAGCCTAGAGGGGAGGGGTGGCGGAGCCTGGGGGCCGGGGCGGGCAGCGGAGCCTAGGGGGCAGGGGCGGCGGAGCCTAGGGCCGGGACGGGTGGGAGCCTAGGGGGCGGGGCGGGCGGCGATGAGGCGGGCGGTGTCGCGGGCGATCATGAGTTCCTCGTCGGTCGGGATCACGAGCGCCTGGACCGGGCCGGGAGGGCTGATCCGGCCTCCGGTCGACCGGCCGTGGGCGGTGTTGGCCGCCGGGTCCTCGGTCAGGCTGAGGAAGCCGAGCCGGGCCAGGACCAGGCCGCGGACGATCGCGCTGTTCTCGCCGATGCCGCCGGTAAAGACCAGCGCGTCGAGCCGCTCCAGGTTGGTGACCAGGCCGGCGACCGCCTTGGCCAGCCGGTGCACGAAGACGTCTAGGGCAAGCCGGGCCCGTTCGTCGCCGCGGGCGGCGGCGTCCTGGATGGTCCGCATGTCGTTGCTCGCGCCGGACAGGCCCAGCAGGCCGCTTCGGATGTTCAGCGTCTCGGTCAGTTCGGCGGCGCTCAGGCCGGTCCGGCCGGCCAGGTAGGCGAACACACCGGGATCGACATCGCCGGAGCGGGTGCCCATGACCAGCCCCTCCAGCGGGGTCAGCCCCATCGTGGTGTCCACGGACACGCCGTCCCTGATCGCCGCGGCGCTGCAGCCATTGCCCAGGTGGGCGGTGACCAGGCGCAGCTCACCGAGCGGCCGGCCGAGCAGGTCCGCCGCCCGTTCGCTGACGAAACGGTGGCTGGTCCCGTGGAACCCGTAACGGCGCACGCCGTACCGGGTGTACCATTCCTCGGGCACCGCGTACCGGTAGGCGCTGGCGGGCATGGTCTGGTGGAACGCGGTGTCGAACACGGCGGCCTGCGGGAGTCCGGGACGGGCGGCGCGGATCGCCTCGATGCCGGCCAGGTCGGCCGGGTTCTGCAACGGCGCCAGTGGGGCGAACGACCGGATCGCGGCGATGACGTCGTCGTCGACGAGGACCGAGTCGGTAAACCGCTCGCCGCCGTGCACCACCCGGTGGCCGGCGCCGATGAGGTCCGTTTCCGAGCCGGCTATCCGGTCCAGGATGGCGGAGATGACGGCCTGGCGCCGACCGTCGGCGAGGGGCTCCGCAGAGCCGAGGGGCTCCGCAGAGCCGAGGGGCTCCGCAGAGCCGAGGGGCTTCCCGGAGCCGTCAGAGGGGCGCCGGATCCGCAGCACGGCGTCGGGGGTGCCGACCTTGTCGGCCAGGCCGCCCAGTACGCGCTCGCCGGTCCCGGCGGTGATCAGCGCGAACTTCACCGACGAACTGCCCGAGTTGAGGACCAGCACCGAGCCGCCGGAGGCTGCCATGGCTGGGATGCTACCCGGGACGATTGCGTGAGGCCCGGCACGCCCGGGGAGCGGTGCGGTAATTAGCTGGCGCCGGCCGGCGGGCCGCCCTAGCGTGGGCTCATGGTGCCGTTCAGCCACATACTCGCGTTCGCCGCCGTGGTCAGCGTCCTGATCGCCATCCCGGGGCCGAGCGTGCTATTCACCATCAGCCGCGCGCTGACCGTGGGGCGGCGAGCGGCGCTGCTCACCGTGGCCGGCAATGAACTCGGGCTGTGCGTGCAGGTGGTCGCCGTGGCGTTCGGCGTCGGGGCGGTGGTGGAGCGGTCGGCGCAGATCCTCACCGTGGTGAAGTTCGCGGGGGCCGCCTACCTGATCTTCCTCGGCGTCCAGGCGATCAGGCACCGCACCTCGATGGCCGAGGCGCTGGCCGCGCGCCTGCAGCCGGTGACGCCGCTGCGCGCCATCCGCGACGGGTTCGTGGTCGGCGTGGCCAACCCCAAGACGATCGTGTTCTTCGTGGTCGGGCTGCCCGAGTTCACCAGCAGCGCCCCGGGTCACCTGCCGGTGCCGGCGCAGATGCTCATCCTCGGCGCGCTGTTCCCGGTGATCGCGCTCGTCCTGGACAGCGCGTGGGCGGCCATCGCGGGCACGGCCCGCCAGTGGTTCGTCCGGTCGCCGCGGCGGCTGGCGATGATCGGCGGCACCGGCGGCCTGGTGATGATCGGGCTGGGCATCGGCGTCGCGGTGACCGGCCGCAAGGACTAGCGCCGCGGGCGGCCGGGCCGGCCGCCACGGCCGGGCGGCCGGCGCGGCCGGACCGGGAGTTACCGGATCTTTTTTGAAGTTACCGAATCTTTTCCGGCCGGCCACCCATCCGAACGGGCGCCGGCCGCGAAGCACCCGCGTGAAAGGCGATCCGGGGACCGGCGGGGGTCGCGGCATCCGAGCCGGGCGGGCCGAAACCCGTCCGTGCCCTGACCGCTCGCCGGACTCCCCGGATCGCCTGCCACCGACCCCCGGAGGCTCGGCCGGGCAGATTCCAGGCTCAGCGCCAGGCGCAGCCTTCGCCCCGTGCGAGGCGCCCGCCGGCTAGCCGCCAGAAGGCCAGCCACCGAAAGGATCGTCATGTCCAATCAGGATGCGAAGCACGTGCCGGAAGGGACACCGGAACGCCGGCTGTCCCGGCGCTCCCTGCTGCAGGGGGCCGCGACCGCTGGCGCGGCCGGGCTCGCCGCCACGGCCATCGGCGCCTCCGCAGGGCCGGCGCTGGCCGCCACCAGCCGCCCGCCGGCCGCGGACCAGTCGCACGACACGGCCGGAACGCACGCGGGCCCCATCGTGGTGCACGTGCGCGACGCCCGGTCCGGAGACATCGAGGTGTTCTCCGGGACCAGCCAGACGCGGGTACGCGACAAGGACCTGGCCGCCCGGATCAGCCGGGCGATCGGCTGACCCCGTTACCGGGGCAGGGCGAGCCAGATTTGAGCCAGCCTCGAGCCGCTCCCGAGACGGTTCGAGCCAGTTTCCAGCTGTGAGGTAAGTGAATGTCTTCGCATCGCGAGGCGCCGGAGATCTCTAAGGACCCGGTGGCCGACAGTACCGACGTATACGCGTTCGTGAGCCCGGACAAGCCCGGCTCGGTCACGCTGATCGCCAACTACATCCCGCTGCAGTCGCCGGCGGGCGGCCCGAACTTCTACGAGTTCGGCGACGACGTGCTCTACGAAATCCACGTCGACAATAACGGAGACGGCCGCGCGGACGTCTCGTTCCAGTTCCGCTTCCGCACCACAGTCCGCAACCCGGAAACCTTCCTGTACAACACGGGCCCGATCCAGTCGCTGAACAGCCCGAACTGGAACCGCCGCCAGACCTACGACGTCACCATGGTGTCCGGCTTCACGGGCCGGGCGATCGGCACCGGGCTGGCCTGCCCGCCGTGCAACATCGGTCCGCTGTCCACGCCGGACTACGGCGCGCTGGCCGCCCAGGCGGTGCACCAGCTGGGCGGCGGGATCACGGTGTTCGCCGGGCAGCGGGCCGAGGGCTTCTACGTCGACCTGGGCGCGATATTCGACCTGGGCGACCTGCGGCCGTTCGAGCAGCTGCACGCCACGTTCGGCCTGCCGGCCCTCAAGGCGGCACCCGGGGTGAACGCCACCAACAACGTGAACGTGCACTCGATCGCGATACAGGTGCCGGTCTCCGCGCTGACCAGGAGCGGCCATCCCAGCATCGGGGTGTGGACCACGGCGAGCCGCCAGCGGGTCCGGCTGTGGGATGCCGACAACGGCGAGAACGTCGACAGCGGCCCGTTCCGGCAGGTGTCGCGGCTCGGGAACCCGCTGGTCAACGAGGTGCTGATCCCGCTCGGCCACAAGGACCAGTGGAACTCGCTGCAGCCGTCGGACGACAAGCGGTTCGAGCGCTACGTCACCCATCCGGGCCTGGCCGCGCTGCTGCCCAGCCTGTACCCCGGCGTGTTCCCGAACCTGGCCGCGCTGGTCGCGGCGGGCAAGCCGCGCGCCGACCTGGAGGCCATCCTGCTCACCGGCATTCCCGCCGGGATCATCCCCGGGTTCACCAACTTCACCGGGCCGGTGCTGGCCGACATGCTCCGGCTGAACACCTCCGTCCCGCCCACCCCGTCCGCCAAGCAGAGCATCTTCGGGCTGCTCGGCGGCGACGCGGCCGGCTTTCCGAACGGCCGCCGGGTCACCGACGACGTGGTCGCGATCGAGCTGAGGGCGCTGGCCGGGGTGACGTATCCGCTGATCGATAAGACCTTCAAGCCGGACGCGGCGGCGGGGAAGCTCACCGACGGGCTGACCCCGGCGAGCGTGCATGCCCCGTACCTGGGTCACTTCCCCTACCTCGGGGTGCCGTACAGCGGCTACAACGAGCCGTCGTGACGCTGACATGAGCGAGTCAGTCGCGGGGCCGTCCGGGCCGGGCACCGTCGTGATGGAACTCGGCGCCGGCGTCGGCGCCCTGATCCTGTACACGCCGGCCGGCCTGGACGGCGAGGAGATCGAGATCAGCCGGGACGGAGCGCCCCGTACGCACTCGCGCGTCCGGCCCCGGCACATGCCCGGGCAGACCAGGTACGCCGCGGTCTACCCGGGCCTGCCGGCCGGGCGCTACACCGTCTGGCAGGGCCACACCCCGGCGACCGCCGTCACGGTCACCGGCGGGCAGGTCAGCAGCTGTCACTGGCCCGGCTGAGCCCCGGGCGGCGGAAGGGCGGATACCTCGGCCCGTTCGGAATCAATATGTCCCGAACGGGCCGGGGTTTCTCGCACCTAAACCGGCAGGGGCAGCGCCAGGATGGGCGTGGTGGTGGGCTGGGCCGAGCCCCCGGCGGGCTCGACGGTCAGGCCGAGCGTGTCGCCCTTGACCACCCCGGTCGCCAGCACCGCGGGAGTCTGCCCGTTCTTGGCCGCGGGCAGCAGGCCGGCCGAGACGATCTTCGGCTTGCCGATCAGCCAGAGCTGGTACACCTGGCCAGGCGGCAGGGCGGGCAGCCCGGTGGTGACCACGGCCAGCTCGTGCCGGTCCGCGGCCAGCACCACGGTGGCCACGCCGCCATGGGTGACCTCGTGGGTGAGCAGCTTGGCCCCCGGCGCCGACAGCAGCAGCGAGATCGCCTGGTTCTCGGCCCGGACCTGGTTGAGCTCGTCCTGGGTGTGGGCCTGCGCGAAGCCGAACAGTACCGCGACCACGATCGAGGCGGTCGCCACGACCCCGGACAGCCACGGCACCCACGGCACCCGGGCGCGGGTGCGGCGCGGCCGCGCGTGGGTACTGACCTCGGGTGGCAGCTGGCGGGTGCGCGCCGCGGCGGCCAGCACCCGCGTCCGTAGTTCGGCCGGGGGCTCGGCGGCAGCGGCGAAGGCCAGCGCGGTCCCCACCTCGCGGAACCCGCGTACCTCGCTGGCACACGACTGGCAGCGGCTCAGGTGCCGGGTGAAACGGTCGCGCTCGGGCCCGGCCTCGATGGCGTCCAGCGCGTAGGCACCGGAAAGCGAGTGCAGGTCGTGCCGGAGGAACCGCATGTCAGCTCACCCCCAGGCAGTCGCGCATCCGGATGAGACCGTCGCGGATCCTGGTCTTGATCGCACCTAGGGTGACCTTGAGCAGCTCGGACACCTGGCGGTAGCTGTACCCGCCGTAGTAGGCCAGGGTAATGGACTCGCGCTGCACGTCGGTGAGCCCGTCCAGGCAGCGCCGAACCCGCTCCCGGTCCAGGCTCGCTTCCACCGCCTCAGCGACCTCGTCATGTGGTGTGTGGACCTCGGCTGTCTTGTGCTCGCGGCCGGCCGCTGCCGTGGTCGAACGGACACGGTCGATGGCGCGGCGGTGGGCGATGGTCATCACCCACGTCGCCGCGCCACCAACGGCCGGGTCGAACCGCGCGGCGGTCCGCCACACCTCGAGGAGAACCTCCTGGGCCACCTCCTCGGACTGGGACGGATCCCGGAGAACCCTGCGGATCACGCCATACACCGGGCCGACCAGCCGGTCGTACACCGCTTCGAACGCTTCCGTGTCGCCACGCGCCACGTGGATGAGCAGGAGGTCTAGGTCCCGCTCTCCCCTCCTATCCGTGGTCGCGGACTTGAACCTGGACGCGTCCGAATCGTTCGGGTTCATATGTCACCTTCGAAGCAGACGCCGGATCGGATGGGTGGGACATGGCCGAAGTTTAAGAAATCTGGCCAGCCCCGGCGGGGTTCACCGAAGAGCCGAACCGGTATATCCGCATAAGACGGCTTTGTTCCGCACACTCTGGCGGGTTTGCCGGGCCTACCGCCGGACCGCCGAGCCTGGTATCACTGAGACGTGGCAGGACCGGGACCCTCCCGTACGCGGATCCGGAGGTGGTGGCCATGCGCGTGGTCTTGCTGCTGATCTTCGTGTGGCTGCTGATCGGCGCCCTCGCCGCCGGGCAGCGGCACTACTACGCCAGCTCCTCGGCGAGTTGCGCCGGAGCGGGCACGATCGTGGTGACCATATTGTTCGGCCCGGTCAATTACTTCGGCGCCAATCCGAAGCTCACGTGTCACTAGCCGGGCCTGGGGGCGGGTCGTCGTCCGAGGTTTCCAGGGCGTCCGGGGCTGGGGCGTCCGGGGCTGGGGCGTCCGGGGCTGGGGCGGGGCGCGCCAGCAGGGCCGACACGGCGGCGCGCATGGCCTTGAGGCCGGCGCCGCGGGGCACCTTAAGGGACACGTAGGCGATGGCGCCGATCGGGATGGGCAGCCAGAAGTTGACCAGCCGCCAGCCGAGCACGCCGAGCGTGGCCACGCTGCGGGTGACGCCGAAGCTGACCAGCAGCAGCGGCGCGACCGAGTCGACGACACCAAGCCCGGCCGGGGTCACCGGCAGCGCGCCGGCCACGTTGGCGATCCCGTAGGCGGCGAAGAGCTCGACCGGGTTGACGAACCGGCCGAACGCCGCCACGAAGCACCACAGCGACGCGGCGTCGAGCAGCCAGTTGAGCGTGGCCCAGGTCAGCGACATGACCAGGGTGCGCCGGTCGCGGGCGAGCGCGGACAGGGAATTGGCCGCGTCGAGGATGGCCTGCTCCAGGCGGTCGCCGGACAGGCCGGGTATCCGATCGCCGACCGCGTGCAGGATGCGGGAGGCGCGCCTGGCCCCGCGGATGAACCCGAAGGCCAGCGCGGCGATCGCGAACATGAGGACGGCACCGGTGACCGCCACGGTCACGTAGATCGGGTGGAACCCGGCCAGCGGGATGGAGATGACCAGGGACAGCCACAGCAGCACGTTCAGCACCACGGTGGAGCCCAGGCCCTTGGTCGCCATCATCACTGCGGCGTCCCGGCCCTTGATGCCCGCGTCGGTGAACAGCTTGTAGCCGAGCCCGGCGCTGCCTAGCGTGCCGGCCGGGATGACGTGGGCGATCGCGGCGGCGGCCAGGTCGATGCGGAACAGCACGGACAGGCCGGGATTGCGCGAGCCCGGCGGAAGCAGGGCCTGGGTCAGCAGGCCGTAGCAGAACAGCGATGCGAACTCCAGGATCACGCCGGCCGCCAGCCAGAAGGCGTTCACCCGGCCGAGCAGGTACAGGTCCTTGCTCGCCCCGACCAGTTCGGGTACGACCAGGTACTCGACGATCAGCAGCAGGACGAAAATGACGATGCCGCGGCGCAACGGCCTGAGCACGAACGGGAGCCAGCTGCGCCAGCGTCGCCACCAAGTTTGCCGCTCTCCCCGTCGCTCGCTGTCGCCAGCGGCGTCAACACCGGGCTTCCGGCCGGCTTTCGCCGGGTCAGTCCGCATAACACAGCTATTACCCGGCTTAGGGCCAAGAATCCGGGCACTTCCGCAACAAGCGTTATCCTGCCCTGGTGACTGACGCGGCGAGAGTGACAGGGTCCGAAGGGGCCGAAGGGTCCCGGTCGATGTGGACCCTGTTCGAGCCCATCCACGCGGTGACGTACTTCACGCCGGAGGCCCGTTCGGCCTACGAGCGGGCGGGCTTGCGCGGGTTCTGGCGCGGCTACTTCGCCGGCCGGGCGGCGCCGCTCGGCGCCGTCGGCGCACCGGTGGTGACCGCGTCGTTCTTCAACTTCGCGCCCGCCTTCGTGGCCCGCGCCATCCCCGGCGTCTGGGAGCTGATCACGCCGGAAGAGGCGCTGCGGGTTCGGCTGGCCGGCGCGACCGAGGGCCTCGGCAGCCTGCTCACCGGGCGGGAAGCCGAGGTGGCCGCGGCGGCGGGCCTGCTCTGGCGGGCGATCGGGAAACTCGACTTCTCCGGCCGCGTGCTGGCCTCGGCGAACGCCGCGCTGCCGGTTCCCGGGGAGGATTCTGCCGATTCCGCGGGTGCTTCGGATTCCGCGGCTTCTTCGGATTCCGCGGCTTCTTCGGGTTCTTCGGGTTCTTCGGGGCTGAGTCGGCTGTGGCAGGCGGCCACGCTGCTGCGCGAGCACCGGGGCGACGGGCATTTCGCCGCCCTGGCGGCGGCCGATATCGACGGCTGCGAGGCCGTGGTCCTGCGGTGCGGTCTGGACCTGCGGCGGAAGGACATGCAGCCGGTGCGGGGCTGGACCGACGAGGCGTGGGACGGCGCCCTGTCCCGGCTGGCCGCGCGCGGCTGGATCGGCGCGGACGGCACGCTGACCAGCGCGGGACTCCAGGCGCACGCGGCGGTGGAAGACGCCACCGACCGGGCCGCGTCCCGGCCCTGGGCCCGGCTCGGGCCGAAGGCCACGGCGGAGATCGCGGCCGCGCTCACCCCGCTCGCCCGGGCGTGCGCCGCCGTGCTCCCCTACCCCAGCCTCATCGGCTTGCCCGCGCCGGCCGGGCACGCGTCAGACGAGGATGGCCGCTAACCCGAGGGGGCGCACGCCCAGGGGCCCCACGAGCCGGCCAGGGTCTCGGCGCGGTTGAGCAGCACCAGCTCCAGCATGTCGTGCAGGCCGGACTGGCCGAGGCCGCCGGCGTCCGGGAACGTGAGCAGGCGCTCACCCCAGGTCATCAGCGCTCGGGCGTCGTTCGGGCAGGCCATCAGGTGCTGCCGGTCGCGGAGCGCGAGGAAGAGGTACAGCGTCGTGCGCTCGTCGGCGTCGTCGTAGCGCGCCCCGCGCAGCAGCAGGTCACACGATGCGTCGAGGTCGTCGGGGTCCGGGGGTTCGGCGCCCGGCCAGGGGTCGGTGTACCGGTCGTAGCTGAGCCGCCCGAGGGTCAGCGCCACCTCCGGCCAGGCCGGGTCGCCCGCCGGGAGCCAGTACAGCAGCGCGCTGGTCACCGCGATGGCCTCGTTGCGGTCGGCCCGGGCGGCCGCGACCGCGCCGGCGTCCCGCTCGTCCATCCGCGCCGCCGCGAGGGCTACCCGCCGGTCGAGCAGGGTCCCGAGCAGGGCGCGGGCCTCGGCGAACTGGCCCTGCTCGCCAGGGGCGCGGAGCCGCGCGGCCAGCGCCGCCCGCGCCTCGTCGATCGCCGCGTCCAGGGCAGAGTCGTTGCTGGCTCCGTGGTTGCTGGCTCCGTGGTTGCTGGCTCCGTGGTTGCTGGCTCCGTGGTTGCTGGCGCCGTGGTTGCTCGCTCCGTGGTTGCTGGCACAGTCAAACATCGCAGACCCCCCTCCAGAAGTTTTGCCAGGTGACGGCCAGCTCCGTCAGGGCTGTCGCGGCCGTCACCTGGGGTCCTGGGTGTCACGGGCGGGACCGTGACCGGCTGGAGGGGAAGCGGCTGGCCGGCGGCGCCGTCTCAGCCAAGGGTCACAGCGGGAAAAAGCGAGTCCGACCGGCTGAATCATCTGCCCCCCAAAGGCTATTGATTCGTTGACCGGCAGTTTCCTGCCTCGCAGGAGATTGCCGGTGATCGGCAAACATCCGGCAGATATCTCGCTTGAGCGCTGCGAGCGAAATTTGAATGCGACCCTTTTACTAGCGAAATAAATGCCAGGGGCCCGGAACCGGGAGCGGCTGGGGTGCCCGCCCGGCGGCCACGCGAGCGTTCATGGGACGACGATGCGATCGAGCATCACATGACCCTGTTTTACGTTGTATTCATCCCTCCGACCCTTCCGCCGGTCCGGAGCGGCCGCGATGCGGCGTCGGCCACCCAGACCTGTGCGGTCCTCCCCTCATCCGCCCCTTACGGCTCACCCAGGGCGTTGTCCGTCCCGGATCCCGTGAGCACCATCGACGAGCTTAGTGTAGCTAGATAAACGATGTCTATCTATGCAGGATTTACGTCAATAAAGATTTCCTGCCCGCATACCTGGGGCAACACGCTGACCTGCGGCTGAAGCAGTGACGGCGGCCCGGATGGGCCGGCGCTCACGTGGCGTAAGGTCACATACCCAGGACGGAGCGCTCTTACACGAGCGGGCCGGCCAGGGCGACCAGCTCGGCGGCGCCGGCCGCGAACGTGGCGGCCGGCGGGTAGGCTGCGCAGGCGGCCCGCCACCGGTCATGCAGGGACCTGGTGAGTTCGGCAGGCAGGACGGCGGAGGCTGACCCGTCCGGGCCGCCGGATAGCACCTCGAGCGGCCCGAGCAGGTACACCTCGGCCAGGGTCGGCAGGTCCGCGAATTCGGCCGCCGGGTTGGCGCCGCCGGGCAGCCTGGTCGCCCGCTCGATCAGGCCGGCGCCGAGCTGCCAGACCGCGTGCCCCTCGCCGGCCAGGACGCACTCTACCGCGGCGAGCATCTCCACGGCCATCGCGTACGACTCGGCGACGAGCAGGCCCGCCCCGAACTCCCCCGGGCTCGGCGCCAGCGGGCGGCCCGGCGGATGACGGAGCCTGGCCAACGAGCTGAGGTGGTCCAAGTGCGCCCCCTCGTGGATACCGCGCCAGATCTGCTGCTCTATTGCGGTCGCGGTGGACGGCACCTCGGCGATCGCGGTGCCCGGGCCCGGCAACCCGGGCAGGCACATCCAGGTCCGCCGGGCCAGCCGCCGGTTGAGCGGCAGGCGCAGCGTGACGTGGTCCGCGCTGGGCGACGGCCGGTAGCGGACGCCCCAGGCCAGCTGCCGCGCGCTGACCAGCGGGCAGGCTGCGTCGTGCGGGAGCGTGGCGGCGGTCGCCATGAGCAGCTCGCCGAACCCGGTGACCAGCCGGGCGGCACGCCAGACGATCTCCCTGACGTCCCGGATCGGGCCCTCTACCGGCCGGGTGTCCGGGTACCACGGCGGCACCGGGCCGGCGAACCGCCGCAGCTGGCGGAGCCGGGCGGCGTGCTGGCCACCGGAGACGACGCGCAGCGACCTGATCACCTCGTCCAGGCCGGTGAACGCGCCGGGCCCGTCCCGCCTGGCCACGCGGCGGCCCGGGCCCGCGAACCCGGGGCCGTCCAGGGCGACGCAGCCGATGGCCACGTCCGCCCAGCCCCGGACCGTCCAGGCGTCAGCCTCCGCATTCCCCGCCGGTACCCGCACCGCCGCGATCGCCGCGGCCACCGCCCACGCGCGCGCCTCAGGCGCCGCGACATGCGGCAGCCCGGGAGCTTCCGCCCCCGGGCCGCGCACCTCACTACCCATCCGGCATTGACACGGCTCCGAAGCTAGCTGGGGTGACGTTCTGTCAACTGTGGTAAGCCGGGTGGGGTACTGCCCGGCAGCCGGAGCCTAATACCTCGAACAAGAGAAAAAATAGATTTTCTCTTTAGTTATGAAAAATCCGGGCAGCCCCGGCTGCGGGTTTATGCCTATGATGACGGTCTTGGCGCAGGTGAGCGGCCGGATGAGAGCGAAGGGAGGAGGGCGCGGTGCCAGCACAGGACGAGCGTCTCGCGGCCATCGCCGCGGCCGCCGCGGCCGTGCTGCGCCAGACCCCCTATCACGTGGTCCGGGCCGGGGACGTCGCGGCCGCGGTCCGGCTGCCCGGGCAGCCCGGGCGGTCCGCCGTCTGGCTGTACAACGAGGTGCACAACCGCCGGGTTCTGGTGGCGCTGGCGGCGGCCCACGGCTGGCGGGAGTTCGCCGGGCAGGCGAGCTGGTCACCGCCCGGCCCGATCGGCTCGGTGACGGCGGCCCGGTCGGCCGCGGTCGCCGCGCTGGGCGTGATCGTCGCCTTCCACCGCGCCGAACAGCAGCTGATGACCCAGGTCGGCTACGGGATCGGCGACATCTCTACGGCGGAGAAACGCAAGCTCGCCGCGGGCGCCGGGATCACCCCGCCCAGCTGGCCGGACAGCCCGTGGGGCCGGGTCGCGGCGGCGGCCTGGCACGGCCGGTGCGACGTGTTCACCGATTTCCTCCGCCCGGTGCTCCGGGCCTGCGCGGAGTCGGTCACTCAACTGGCCGAGCCGAACGTCGCGGAGAGCGCCTCCCGGCTGTCCGACATCGCCTTCCGGACCTGCCTGGCCGACCGGGAGGGCCCGGTCGACCTGCTCGCGCGCGGCCTGGCGGCGCTGTGGTTCGAGCGCGACCTGACCAGGCTGGCCGGCGCGCTGCCGCGGGACCTGGAAAGCGCCGAGACGGCGCTGGCCGCGGTGGCCAGGCGGCGGACCGATCCCCGGGCCGAGGCGAACGCCAGCGCCGTCGTGGTCCGGGTGCTGCTCGAGGCCGGCACCCTGCACCGGCGCTGTGTCGGCGAGGCACAGCGGACGGTCTCGCTCTGGCAGAACCTCGCGGCCGACCTCGACGGCCCGGCGGCGTCCGACGCCACCGGGCACGACCTGCAGCGGCTCAGCGACGCCGCCAGCCATCTCGGGCTGGCCGCGGCCAGGTTCGGGGACCGGCGAACGGCGGCGGACGCCTGGCAGCTGTCCCGCCGGGTCGCCGACCAGGGCCTGGGGCATGACCAGTCCCGGATCGCCCGGGCCGACACCAACCTGGCCGCGCTGGCCGCCGAGACCGGCCACGGCGAGCAGGCCGGGACCGCGGTATCCGACGTCCACCGGACCCGGCTGGCCCTGCTGGATCGCCGGCCGCAGGACGCGGCGGCGTGGCGGCGGCTGACCGTGACCGAGCGCACCCGCACCGACGTGGCGCGGCTGACCGGCGAGGCGGTCGAGAGCGTACGGCTGGCCATCGCGCTGCTGGCGGACCGGCGGGCCCGGCTGAGCGACCCGGCGCACCCCGACACCGCCGAGGCGCAGATCATCCTGGGCCAGACCCTGCTGGCGGCCGGCCACCCGGCCGCCGCGCGGCGGCACCTGGAGGAGGCCGCCGACACCCGGCGCAGCCGGTTCCTGTCCAGCTCCTACCGGGTCCAGGAAGATCTCATCTGGCTGGCCAAGACGGCACTGGTGCTGGGGAACCCCAGGACCGTGCTCGACCTGCTCGACGGCCAGGCGGCGCGGACCGACTGGTTCCGGGATCAGGTATCGTTCCGGCTCGGCGCCACCGCCCGGCGGCTGGCCGCGCTGGCCAGCGGCGAGCTCGGCCGCGCCGGGGAGGCCGAGGAAGCGCTGCTCGCCGCCCAGGCGGCGTTGACCGACTGGCCGCTGGACGCGGGGCTCGACCCGCTAGCCGCGGACTTCGACCGGTCCCTCGCCGAGCTCGCGCTGTTGCGCGGGGAGGCCGCCACCGCGGCGGACACGCTGGCCCGGCTGGCCGAAGCCGAGGCCGAGGCCGAGGGCGAGGGCGAGGGCGGTCCACCGCTGCCCGCGCACGGCTGGACCCTCGTCCTGCTCGCCCGGGCGGCGGCCCGGCTGGGCGACACCCAGCGCGCCGCGGAGTGCTTCCGCTCCGTCACTGACCTGGCCGCCGCCGGGGTCGACCCCTGCCACCCGGTGATCCTCACCGCCCGCTGCGACGAGGCCGAGCGCCGCACCGCCGTGGGCGACACCAGGCAGGCGGCCAAGCTGCTCGCGCCGATGCTCGACCGGACGCTGCTGGCGCACGGCCGACCCGCCCTGGGCGAGGCCCACCCGCTGCTGACCCGGGCTCGCACCCTGGCCGAACGGCTGGGCATCACCGTTCCCTACACACTGCCCGGCCTGGAAGAGGCGTCGCTGGACATCGACGTCTAAGGCGGCCGCTGGCGGGACGGGCGGCTGGCGAGGCGGGTGGGGGCTCGTCCCGCAGCGTGTCCACCACGATCAGCGGGAACCCGCGGCGGCGCGGGTCGGTCAGGACCGTCAGCCCGCGCGGGTCGAGCAGCGGCGAGAAGACGACCACCAGCGTGCCCGGACACCAGCGTGACGTGCGGCCAGGGGTGATCCCGGCTCGCGGCGCGGGGTCAGGGGATGCGGATGTCGTGGTGCTGCCGGGCGAGCTGGACTTCGGCCTCGGTGAGGTCCTTGGCGCGGACCGGGACGACCAGGCTCCAGTGCTTGCCGACCGGGCAGCGCTGCACCCGGGCCACCACCAGGTCGAGCTCCTTGAGCTTGATGCCGGGGATCCAGATCGTGGTGAACAGGTGCCCCTGGCGGCAGCGGACGACTGTGTTTGCGCCCAGGTTGTAGCCGAGGCGCCGGGCGATCAGGGTGCCTCCCGCGGCGACGCCGACCGCGATCAGGATCGTTCGTATCATTCGGCGCGACATATCGCAATTATGGCACCGGCCCGGGCCTGTGCCTCGCGGGGGCAAGCGTGATTGTGGGTCAAACCCCCCGTCATGGAGGGGTTTGACCCACAATCGCGCTGATGGTTAGCTGGCGAAGCCCTCGAGCTTGTTCGCCGCGATGACGTACTGGTTGGTGTACGTGCTGGCCAGGTTGACCGGGCCGGTGACGTTGCCGACGAACTTCTCGATCGAGAGGACGGTGGCCGGGCCGTTGGCGGGCATCATCCCGTCGGGCAGGAACTGGCCCTTGTCCTGGGCCAGTTCGGCGGTGTAAGCGGCCTTGGTGGTGATCCCGTTGGAGGTGTACGACGCCGGCATGGCGTTGGCGATGTCGGCGGCGCTGTGGGTGTTGATCCAGTGCATGGTGGCGACCAGCGCGTCAACCACCTTCTGCACCACGGCCCGGTGAGAGGCGACCCAGCTGGCTTGCGCCAGCACGGCGGCGGCGGGGTAGGCGCCGCCGAGCCACTGCTGCGCGCCGCTGGTCGTGGCGAGGTTGATCACCGAGGTGCCGATGCCCTGCGTCTGGATCGCGCCGGCGGTGGGCTGGGTGGTCATGCCGCAGGCGATCCTGTTGTGCTGCAGCGCGGCGACGAAGGTGGGGCCGGCGCCGACCGCGACGCGGTTGAATTCATGGGTGGTCAGGTGGGACCGCGCGGCCAGGTACAGGGTGAGGTTGTCGGTGCCCGAGCCGATGTCGGTCACGCCGACGCTCTTGCCCTTCCAGTCCGCCGGTGAGGTGACGCCGGAGCTCTTGGCGCACATCTCGCGTTCCCCGGGCGCGCCGGACAGCTGGGTCACGCTGATGACGTCCTTGCCTTTGGCCTGGAAGTCGATGGTGTGCACGTACCAGGCGCCGGCCATGTCGACCTGCCCGGATACCATCGCGGTCTCGGCGCCGACACCGCCGTTCTGCTCGGTGGACAGCTGCATGTTGACGCCGTACTTCTTGTAGTAGCCCAGTTGCTGAGCGAGCTGGTAGGGCAGGTAGATCTGCTTGTCGATGCCGCCGACCATCATCGTGACGGTCGGCAGGCCGGAACTGTTGTTCGCGGCAGCGTTAGACCCGGTGGCCGTCGAGCTGCTCGAGCTACCGCAGGCCGCCAGGCCCGCGGCGAGCGCCGCGATGCTGGCCGCGCTCGCGATCGTCTTTATGGAAGGTCTGAACATCGGGTTACTCCTGCTTGTATCGGTGGGGGTTGTGAGTTGTCTGTGTCGTGACGGCGTATCGATGGCCTGGACCAGGCACCTCAGGCGGCCGCGACCTCTGACTGTGACCGTGGCCGCCAGGACAGCAGGCGCCGTTCCAGCAGGGCGATCAGGCCCTCCGCGGTCAGCGCCAGGACCGCGATAATGAACATCGCGGCGAACACGCCGTTGGGGTTGAAGTTGTTCTGCGCGGTGGCGATGACCAGCCCGAGGCCCTTCTGGGCGCCGAGGAACTCACCGACGATCGCGCCGATGATCGCCATCCCGAAGGCCACGTGCAGGCTGGCGATGATCCAGGTCAGCGCGGAAGGCACCACCACGTGGCGGGTGATCGCGAGCCGTGAGGCACCCAGCACCCGGGCGTTGTTGAGCAGGTTGCGGTCCACCTCGCGGACGCCCTGGAAGGCGTTGAAGAACACCACGAAGAACACCAGCACCGAGGCCAGCGACACCTTGGAGGCGATGCCCAGGCCCAGTGCCACGGTGAACAGCGATCCCAGCACGATCCGCGGGATCGCGTTCGCGACCTTGATGTAGGGACTCGCGACATCGGCCAGGAAGCGGACCTGCCCGAGCAGGACGCCGACCACCACGCCGCCGGCTACGCCGACCACGAAGCCCAGCACCGCTTCCTTGAACGTGGTCCAGATCTGCAGCCAGATCGAGCCGTACTGGGTCCCGTGCTGCACCCAGTCGTTCAGCTGCTTCACGATCCCGCTGGGCCGGCCCCAGAAGAACGGGTCGACGATCTTCGCGCTGGTGAACAGCTGCCAGCCGCCGATAATGATCACCAGCGTCGCGATGCGCGCCGCCCACAGCAGCGTCTTGCGGCGGCGGGTACTGTTACGGACGTCGGCGGCGATGGCGGCCTCGGTCGCGTCGGCGGTCGAGCCGATCGGGCCGATCTCGACGCTGTGCTGGGGCTTCAGCGGCGGGGCGCTCATGACCGTCCTCCTTCTGCGTTCGCGGTGCGGGCGTATGCGCGCCCGACTTCTTCGCGCAGCGACTCCCAGATCTGGTGGTGCAGCTCGAGGAAGCGCGGCTCGAAACGGATCTCCTGCACCGCGCCGCGCGGGCGGGGCAGGTCGATGTCGTAGACCGCCTTGACCGTCCCCGGCCCGGCCGTCAGCACCACCACCTGGTCGGCGAGCGCGATCGCCTCCTCCAGGTCGTGGGTGACGAAGATGACCGACGGCCTGGCCTGCTCCCACAGGGCGAGCAGCTCGTTCGACATGATCGCCTTGGTCTGCACGTCCAGCGCGCCGAACGGCTCGTCCATCAGCAGGATGGAGGGCTCGTTGATCAGCGCGGCGGCCAGGCTGACACGCTTGCGCATGCCGCCGGAAAGCTGGTGCGGGTGATGGTCCTCGAAGCCGGCCAGGCCGACCCTGCGCACCCAGTCGCGCGCCCGGGAATGCGCTTCCTTTCTCGGCACGCCATGGAACACCGGGCCGAGGGCCACGTTGGCGAGCACGGTTTTCCACGGCATCAGCGCGTCGGCCTGGAACATGAAGCTGGTGCCCCTGGTGATCCCGTCGACCGCCTGCCCGGCCACGCGCACCGAGCCCGCGCTGGGACGATCCAGGCCGGAAACCATCGTCAGCGTGGTGGACTTGCCGCAGCCTGTCGGCCCCACCACCGCGCAGAACGTCCCCGCGCCGATCGTCAGGTCCACGTCCCGCAGGGCGGTGAACCTGGATCCGGAGGGGGTGACGAACCGTTTCGTCACCCCGCTCAGCTCAATGGGCGCCGCCCGTCTGGCCACCGTGCCTGCCACCGTGCTTGCCACCGTCATCCTCCTCGGCCGGCTGAATTCCCGCTTCGCTGAATTCGCGAATGAGCCACCAAGGTAAAATGGCGAAAAGCGCCTCACAATATTTATGTCGGTTGCGTTAATAAACCGCGTTTCCCGACGTTTTGCGCGTTCTGCGCCCCTCCCCCGCGAGCCAAAGGGGCCACGGTGCCGACTGGACTGACGAGCGAGGAAGGAGCGAGGAGGGAAGGAGGCACCTAAAAGCGGCCCCGGAGGCGAGCGGGGAGATATTAATCGTATTGCTCGTTTTGCGCACGCTGGCGGATCTTCAGGGCAAGTCGGGCCGTTGTTACACTTCGGAAACACCCGGCGATGATGCCGTGACGACGGCAGGGAACCATGAAGGCTCGCATCCGGCGGCTGCACCGGCAGCGCCTGTCCACCCAGGTCGTCATCATGATGGTCGCGATCCTCGCGGTCACCATGGCGGCCGGCTTCTTCGTCGTGCAGCGGAACCTGATCCAGCAACTCCACGAGCAGTACGAGCAGCGGGCCCTGGCCGTAGCGGAGAGCCTGGCCTCCCAGCCCGGCCTGCAGCAGGCGGTCGAGGCGGGCGACCCGGGCGGGATCAGCCCGCACGGTGTGGTCCAGGGCATGGCGATGGCCGCCATGAACAGGACCGGAGCGAAGTTCGTGGTGATCACCAACGCCGCGGGCACCAGGCTCTCGCACCCCCACCCCTGGCTGATCGGCACGCCCGTCGACTACCCCGACCGCGAGCCGAGGTACACCGAGCCGTTCCGCACCGGCCGGGCCTGGATGGGCATCCAGCACGGCACCCTCGGGGTGGAGGCGACCGGCAAGGCGCCTATCTTCGGCCACGGCCGGCTGATCGGCCAGGTATCGGTCGGTTTCCTCACCGCCACGGTAGCCGGGCAGGCGGCCCGGACGCTGCCCGAGCTGGCCGCCTACTTCCTCGCCGTGCTCGCCCTGGGCGTGCTCGCGGCGCTGGGCCTGACGCGGCGGCTCAAGCGGCAGACGTTCGGCCTGGAGCTCCGTGAGATCGCGGCGATGCTGCAGGAACGCGAGGCGATGCTGCACGGAATCAGGGAAGGCGTGCTCGGATACGACAAAAACGAGCGGATCGTGCTGGCCAACGATTTCGCCCGGCAGCTACTCGACCTGCCGGCGGACTTCGTGGGCCGCTCGCTGCGCGGGGTTGTCCCTCCCGGCCGGCTGGCCGACGTCGTGACCGGCGAGGTCGAGGGCAGCGACCTGCTGGTGCTGCAGGGCGACCGCGTGCTGGCGGCGAACCGGATGCCCATCCGGCATGAGCGCCGACGTCACCTGGGCTGGGTGGTCACGTTCCAGGACCGGACTGAGTCGGAGGCACTGAAGCGGCAGCTGGACGATGCGATCGGCCTGACCGAGACGCTGCGCGCCCAGTCGCACGAGTTCGCCAACCGGCTGCACACCCTGGTCGGGCTGGTCGAGCTGGGTCGCTACGACGAGGCGATCCAGTTCGTCACCGATGTCTCGGCCGCCCGCGCGGACCTCACCGAGCGGCTGCAGGCCAGCATCCCGGACGCCAAGCTGGTGGCGCTGATCCTGGCCAAGGTCTCGCTGGCGGACGAGCGCGACGTCCAGCTGCGCGTCATGGACGACAGCTACGTCGGCGCCCCGATCGGTGACGTCAGCGAGGTGCTGACCGTGGTGGGAAACCTCATCGACAACGCGATAGACGCCGCGGCCCAGGGCTCGCGGCCGCGCTGGGTGGAGCTGACGATCGTCGCCGCCGACCACGACCTGCTGGTCCGCGTGCGCGACTCGGGGCCCGGCGTGCCGCACGAGATGCGGGAAGCCATCTTCATGGACGGCGTCACGACGAAATCCTCCGCGACCGGCGCCCGCCGGGGACTCGGGCTCGCGCTGGTCCGCCAGGTGGTCGAGAGCCGCAGCGGGATGATCAGCGTCGGCCACGACGGCGGCGCGGTGTTCACCGCGGTCCTGCCCACGTGCGTCGGCCTGGGCCCGCCCGGGAAGGCCCGCGTGACGCCATGATCCGCGTCCTGGTCGTGGACGACGACTTCCGCATCGCCGGCATCCATGCCGCCTACGTGGACAAGGTAGACGGCTTCGAGGCGATCGCCCAGGCGCACACGGCGGCCGGGGCGGTCGCGGCTGTGGACCGGCTGCGCCCCGACCTGCTCCTGCTCGACCTGTACCTGCCGGACGAGCACGGCCTGGACCTGGTGGCGAGGCTGCGGCGGGAGGGCCATCCGCCGGTCGACGTGATCGTCATCAGCGCCGCCAAGGACGCGGACAGCGTCCGGGCCGCCATGCAGGGCGGGGCCCTGCACTACCTGCTGAAGCCGTTCAGCTTCCCGGCGCTGCGGGACAAGCTGCTGTCCTACGCGCAGATGCGGTCCCGCCTCGCCGCGCTGCACGAACCCGACCAGCGCAACGTCGACCGGGTCTTCGGCGCGCTGCGCGCCCCGGACCAGCTGGCCGGGGCGAAGGGCCGGTCACCGCACACGCTGGAGACCGTCGAGCGGCTGCTCGATTCCGGTGAGGCGGAGATGTCGGCCGCGGAGCTGGCGGAGATGACCGGGATGAGCCGGGCTACGGCCCAGCGCTACCTCAGCCACCTGCACGAGATGGGACGCGTCGAGATCAGGCTCCGCTACGGCAGCGGCGGCCGCCCGGAACATCGTTACCGGTGGCGCCGGGCGGGTCAGGGGTAACGCGGCGACCACGGGAATGACCATCTCGAAGGTGGCGCCCTGGCCGCTGGTGCTGCGCACCCGGACCGAACCATGGTGGGCCTCGGCGATGGCCTGCACGATGGGCAGGCCGAGCCCGAACCCGCCGGCCTCGCGGCTGAGATACGGCTCGGCGCGGGTGAAGCGGCCGAAGATGTGGTCCAGGTCCTCTGGCGGGATGCCGCAGCCGGAGTCGGCCACGGCGATGACGGCGTTGGAACCCTCGAGGCGGACGCTGACCTCGATGCGGTCGCCCGGCTCGGTGTGCGCGACGGCGTTCTCCAGCAGCGCGTCCAGCGCCACGACGAGCCGGTCGGCGTCGCCGGGCACGGTGGCCTCGGCGGCCTCGCCGAGCCGCCAGTGCCGCGGCACGTGCCCCCAGCGCTCCAGCGCGTCGAGGATCAGGGAATCGGTGGCCACCGGCTCCACCTGCAGGAAGCCCGGCGTCCCGGCCGAGGCCAGCAGCAGCAGCCGGTTCGTCAGGCGGCGCAGCCGGGCCAGTTCGCCGGTGACCACCCGGGCGTCCGACGCCACGCCCTGGTCGGTGACTGCCTGCTCGATCAGTTCGGCGTGGCCGAGCGCGACCGTGATCGGGGTGCCGAGCTCGTGCGAGGCGTCCACGAGGAACTGGCGCTGCTGCTCCAGCAGGCGCAGGTTCTCCTGGGAGACCCGCTGCACGTGCTCCATCGCGGTTATCCGCTCCTGGGTCGCCGCCAGCCGCCGGCGGCCGTGCAGCACCACCACCAGGAACATCAGCGCGATCAGCGGCACCTCGGCTAGGTAGTCGGCGTCCTGCTGGCCCTTGATGACCTGCACGCCGATGATTCCGCCGGTGGCCAGGGTCACCGCGGCCAGGGTCAGGATGGTCGGCTGCAGGCGCCACAGCCGGAATCCGTAGATCACGGTCAGGCTGACCCAGATGGCGAGGAACGGCACCGTCTGCCACGCCGGGAACAGCCGCATCGCGGCCAGGTTGAGGCCGACGAACGCCGCCCAGGCGATGTCCAGCGCGAACGGGCGGAGCCGCCGCAGGCCGCCGCGCGGCCCGGGGCCGGCCGCCGGCTGGTCGCGCCGACCGCCGGCATCCGGCTCGGGCGCCAGTGGCTGGTGGCGGCGGACCAGGTCCTGCGTCCCCACGATCCTCTCTCCCGACCCGCGACGAGGCGCAGTATATCGGCCAGGCAGCGCGCCACCTGGGGGAATAATCCGGCAAGGCATTCCAAGCTTGCCCCGGTGCCCGATTCAGGTCAACCGCGGGCCGGCCGTGCTCGGTAACGTAGGCCAGGTGGAGGACACACTTCCCGGCCGGCCGTCCCCCCTGGGTGCGACGCCGCGCGACGGCGGGATCAACTTCGCGGTGGCTTCCGGCGTGGCCGAGGCGGCCGAGGTCTGCCTGTTCGACGACGCCGGCCGCGAGAGCCGGTTCCGGCTGCCGGACTACGACGGCGGCACCTGGCACGGGTTCGTGCCCGGGATCGGCCCCGGGCAGGCCTACGGGTTCCGCGTGCACGGGCCGTACGACACCGCCCGCGGGCTGCGCTGCAACCCGGCAAAGCTGCTGCTCGACCCGTACGCGCGGGCGGTCCGCGGCGAGGTCTCGTTCGGCCCCGAGGTGTTCGACTACTCCTGGGACGACCACGACGCGCCCAGCCCGCTCGACTCCGCCGGGCACGTGCCGCTCAGCCTGGTCACGGACGCGGCCTTCGACTGGGGATCCGACGCGCCGCCGCGGCGCGATTTCGCGGACACGATCATCTACGAGGTCCACGCCAAGGGCTTCAGCATGCGGCACCCGGACGTGCCCGAGGCGCTGCGCGGGACCTACGCCGGGCTGGCGCACGAGGCGGTCCTGTCCCACCTCACCGGCCTGGGCGTGACCGCGGTGGAGCTGCTGCCGGTGCACCAGTACGTGCCGGACGAGTTCCTGCTGCAGCGTGGGCTGACCAACTACTGGGGCTACAACACCATCGGCTACTTCGCGCCGCACGCCGCCTACTCGGCCGCGGTGCGCGCCGGGGACCGGGCCGGCGGCCAGGTGAACGAGTTCAAGGCCATGGTGCGTGCGATGCACCAGGCCGGGCTCGAGGTCATCCTGGACGTGGTGTTCAACCACACCGCCGAGGGCGGCGAGGGCGGCCCGTCGCTGTGCTTCCGCGGCCTGGACAACACCGGGTACTACCGGCTGAACCCGGGGCACCCGGACCAGTACTACGACACCACGGGGACCGGCAACTCGCTGAACGCCGGGAACCCGGTGGCACTGCGGCTGATCATGGACTCGCTGCGGTACTGGCTGACCGAGATGCACGTCGACGGGTTCCGGTTCGACCTGGCCACCACCCTGGCGCGCCAGGACGGCGGGTTCAGCCGCCTGTCCGCGTTCTTCGACCTGGTGGCGCAGGACCCGGTGGTGTCGCAGGCCAAGCTCATCGCCGAGCCGTGGGACGTCGGGCAGCTGGACAGCTACACCGTCGGCGAGTTCCCGGCGCTGTGGCGCGAGTGGAACGGCAGGTACCGGGACAGCATGCGCGACTTCTGGCGCAGCCAGAAGATCGGCCTGGGCGAGTTCGCCACCCGGTTCGCCGGCTCCTACGACCTGTACGGAGACGACCGGCGGCGGCCGACGGCCTCGGTGAACCTGATCACCGTGCACGACGGCTTCACGCTGCGGGACCTGGTGTCCTACGACCGCAAGCACAACGAGGACAACGGCGAGGACAACCGGGACGGTGCCGACGACAACCGGTCCTGGAACTCGGGCGCAGAGGGCCCCACCGACGATCCCGCCGTGCTGGCGCTGCGAGCGCAGCGCTCGCGGGCGATGCTGTGCACCCTGCTGCTCTCGTTCGGCGTGCCGATGCTGCTCGGCGGCGACGAGCTCGGCCGCACCCAGGGCGGCAACAACAACGCCTACTGCCAGGACAACGAGATCTCCTGGGTCGACTGGTCCGCGCTGGATTCCGGGCTGCTGGCGTTTACCCGGGACCTGGTGGCGCTGCGCCGGGCGCACCCGGTGTTCCGGCGGCACCGGTACCTCACCGGCGTCGAAGCGTCCGAGCTCGGCTGGTTCACCCCGGCCGGGACGCCGATGACCGAGGACTGCTGGAACGACCCGGAGGCGCTCGCGCTCGGCGTCTACCTCGACGGCTCGGACGCGCCCGACACCGGGCCCGACGGCCAGCCGCTGCTCGACGACGACTTCCTGGTCCTGGTGAACGCGTGGTGGGAGCCCCTGGAGTTCACCATCGGCGACTGCCGGCCTGGCCTGGCCTGGCGGGCGGAGATCGACACCTTCGACCCAGCGGCCGCCCGGCCGGCGCCGCTTTTGCGGGCCGGCGACCGGGTCACGGCCGGACCGCGTTCGGTCCTGGTGCTGCGCGGCCCGCGGGTTTCACCCGCGCCTGGCTCACGCTGAGGGCGGCCTAGCCGTGCCGAGGTGCTTGCAGATACCCCAACGACCTCATCAGCACCTATGTTCGATGTTTAGTTCGATTGACCTTAATTTTTGCGTGGTGAATTAGGGCTCCGTGGTGAATTAGGGGGTCTATAGTGCACCGGATCAACCACCAAGCCCGGATCCACCACGGTTTTCCCGGGAAGTGCGCACCATGGCGCGCTTGCGTATCACTGTGCTCGTAGGTATCACCGGGCCGGGGCGAGGAGAATGGGCGAGGCTGTCGGAAGCGTCACGAAGGGACCCAATGGAGATACTCAGGAAGCGCGCGGACACCAGGCCGGGACCGCGGGAGTGGTTCACCGGGCAGGTGTGGATGGACGAGATCGCGACGCCGGTACCGCCGTCCCGGGTCAGGATGCTCAGCGTGCACTTCGCTCCCGGCGGGCGCACGGCGTGGCACCGGCACCCGTTCGGCCAGATCTTGCACGTGACCGAGGGTGAGGGGCTTGTGCAGCGCCGAGGCGGCGGAAGGGAACCGATCCGGGCCGGCGACACCGTGCAGGCCGGGGCGGGTGAGTGGCATTGGCACGGGGCCGGGCCCGGCACGTTCATGACCCACCTGGCGGTGCAGGAGGCGGACGAGGACGGCCAGACCACCTACTGGGGCGAGCACGTCACCGACGACGAGTACCAGAGCGCCTAGAAGGTGCCGGCGTGGGCCTGCGCCCATTGCCGGAAGGTGCGGGGCTCCCGGCCGGTGACGTCGCGGACGTCGGGCTGGGGCTGCGACTCGTCCAGCGTGCCGGTCACGTAGAAGTCGAAGAACGCGTCCACGTACTCGGCCGGCATGGCGGCGCTCATCTCGGCTCTGGCCTCGTCGTCCGGCTGGCCCTCGAACCGCAGGTCGCGGCCGAGCACCTCGCCCAGGATGCGCGCGCGGTCGGCGGGCCGCAGCGCCTCTGGTCCTGACACGGTATAGACGCGGCCCTCGTGCGCGTCCGAGGTGAGGGCGGCCGCGGCCACCGCCGCGATGTCGTAGGGGTCGATCACGGCCACCGCCACCCCGGCGAACGGGGCGCGGACCAGGTCGCCGGCCGCCAGCTGCGGCACCCACTGCAGGGTGTTGGACATGAAGCCGAACGACCTGACCATCGTCCAGGCCAGCCCGGAGGCGCGGACCGTCGCCTCGGACTCGATCATGTACCTGGAGACGGCGTTGCTCGTGTCGCCGCTGGCCGCGGAGCTGCCGGATAGCATCACCACCCGGCGGACACCCGCCTGCCTGGCCTCGGCCAGCGTGCCGGCCATGTCCTGGTAGCCCGGGTAGAGGAACACCGCGCTCGCCCCGGCCAGGGCGGCCCGCATGCTCTCCGGCTTGTTCAGGTCACCGGCCACCTGCTGCACGCCCGGCAGGAAATCCCTCGGATTCTCGTCCCTGGTCAGTGCGCGAACCGGCTGGCCGGCCCCGGCCAGCGCGCGGACCAATTCACCACCGACGTTGCCGGTGGCCCCTGTCACCAGGATCATCAGGCCTCCTTGAGTTTGCCGCTTTCGCGCCCATCGTAGAGACCGCGTCCCGGTCCGGTCAGCTCAAAAGAGCCCCGCCCAGCGGGGGCCGGACGGCCTGGCACGCCCGCACCGCGGGCGAATCACCGTTCGACGTGAGCTGATGGCATACGTCCGTCACGAGCTGCACGGCGGAGGGCTTGGCCAGGTGCGCCCGGGCGTGCCCGTGGACCGGTGCGGCCACGACCATCATCACGAAGGCGACCGCGAGCATCAGCACCCCGGCGGCGGCGGTCAGGCCCGTCGTCCTGGCCCTCTCCCGGCTTACCACGGCCGTCATCTCCATTACCCCGTTTCCTGGTCAACCGCTGTTCCCCGTACCTCTACGGTAGGAATCAGACGGCAAAAAATACGACGGTGCGCTCCCCCGAAAGTCATCGGGGGTTATCCCCCGGACGGCGAGGATTTCCAGGCCAGGGGCCGCTGGCCCGCCTGCCGGTGTTCTCACCCGCCACTCATGCCTCTCCCGTGACGGCAGTAACGCACCCGGGGCGTTGATAAGCTGTCGGCGGCACCATAAAGGGCCTATTTCGGGCGGCCCGGCTCGCCGGCGCCGCGAACGGGAGGCGCGCGCAGTGGGAACCAGTCCCTCGGAGAGCGGGGGCGCTTCGCTCCCGCCCCGGCTCGACACCAGCACCGCGCACTCGGCCCGGGTGTGGAACTACCTGCTGGGCGGCAAGGACAACTTCGCGGCCGACCGCGAGGTCGGCGACCTGATCCTGCAGATGTTCCCGGGCATCGCCCACATCGCCCGGGTGCAGCGCCGGTTCCTCGCCCGCGCGGTGCGCTACCTGGCCGGCGAGGCCGGGATCCGGCAGTTCCTCGACATCGGCACCGGCCTGCCCACGGCCGACAACACCCACCAGATCGCCCAGCAGGTGGCGCCGGAATCGCGGATCGTCTACGTCGACAACGACCCCCTCGTGCTGGTGCACGCCCGCGCGCTGCTGACCAGCGCGCCCGGCGGCGTGACCAGCTACATCGAGGCCGACGTGCGGGACACCGGGGAAATCCTCGGCGAAGCCGCGCGCACGCTGGACTTCGGCCAGCCCGTCGCGTTGATGATGCTGGGCATCATGGGGCAGCTGCCCGACTCGGCCGGGCCCCGCTCGGTCGTGACCACGCTGCTCGGCGCGCTGCCTCCGGGCAGCTACCTGGCGCTGTCCGACGGGACCGATACCAGCCCGGCGCTGAACCAGGCCATCGCCGCGTACAACCAGAACTCGGCCAGCTCGTACCACCTGCGCCGCCCGGAGGAGATCGCCCGCTTCTTCGACGGCCTGACGCTGGTCCCGCCGGGCGTGGTCACCACCTCCCGGTGGCGGCCCGACCTGGTCGATGCCAGCGCGGAGCCACTTCAGGTCGACGCGATCTGCGGCGTGGGGCGCAAGGACTGACCTGGAAGGGAAACTAATGACGCCTGCCATTCCCGTGATCGACGTCGGGGCCGCCGAGGCCGGGGACCGCGTCCGGCTGGAGGCGGTGCGGACCGCCACCGAGGAGTTCGGCGCTGTCCAGGTGGTCAACCACGGCGTGCCGCAGGATCTGGTGGAAGACCTGAACGCCCGGGCGGGGCGGCTGCTCGGCCTGCCGCGGGCGGAGAAGGCGGAACTGGCCAGCCCGCACCCGTACCGGGGCTGGCGGCAGTGGCCGGACGACTTCGGGCGGCTCGAGCTAGAGCGCTTCAACGTGGCCCAGTTCGACGACATCGAGGCGGCCCGGGCGGCGGGCGTGGCCCAGGAGCACCTGGGCCTGTTCGCGCACGCCAACCTGTGGCCGGCCGACGATCCCGGGCTGCGGGACGCGGCGCTGGCGTACATCGAGGCGTCCCGCGGGCTGGCGGTCCGGATGCTCGGGCTGTACGCGACGGCGCAGGGGCTGCCGGCCGACTCGTTCGGCCTCGGGACCCTGCCGCACCTGCGGCTGACCGTGAACGACTACCCGACCTGGACCTACCCGGAGACGGCGTCGGATGAGGACAAGCTGCTGCTGCTCGAGCACGCGGACGACTCGGCGGTCACCGTGCTGGCCCAGCAGGGCGACTACGAGGGACTGCAGGTCCAAGGCCCCGGCGGCGTGTGGATTCCGGTGCCGGTCATCCCGGGCGCGCTGCAGGTGTTCTCCGGGCAGCTGCTCGCCCGGTGGACCGGCGGGCGGCTCCGGCCGGGCCGGCACCGGGTGGTGGCGGGCGGCACCGTGACCCGCCGGTCGATGGCGGTCTTCGTCTACCCGGCCCTGGAGACCGTGGTCGACGGCGTGCGGGTCTGGGATCACGTCAAGGACCGGGTGGCGGACTACCTGGCCGAGTACGGCCGGCCGGATCAGGTCGCCGCGTGGCGGGACGGCCGGCCGTACGTGGCCGAGCTGGCCGAGAACTCCGCTGGCCAGTAGGCCGAACGGGCCGGGTCTCCGCATTAGTTCAGTGTCATTTGGTTCAGTGTCATTTAGTTCAGGGCGATCGCGACGACGGCAACGGTGCACAGGCTCAGCCCGGCCCGCTGCACCGGGCTGAACCGCTCGTGCAGGAGCATCCGGGCCAGTAGGACGGTGACGCCCGGGTACAGCGAGACGAGCACCGCCGCGGTGGCCAGCATGCTGAAGTGGGTGGCGTAGAAGTACAGCAGGGTGGCGGCCATGCCGGCCGCGCCCACCAGCGCGGGCTGGGCGACCTGGCGGAGCGGGACCCGCAGCGACTCCCGCGACTCTCGGGACTTGAGGGCGACCGCGAGGATGAGCAGCATCGAGCCGGTCTGCTCCGACGCGACCGGCCACAGGCCGCCGCCGCCGGCAGCGCCGCCGGCCTGGGCCAGGCCGATGAACATGATGCCGAAGGCGACCCCGGCGATCAGGCCGTCGGTCATGCCCGCGCCCAACTTGCCGCGTACCGAACCGCTGGCCGCGACCAGCACGATGGCGGGCAGCGCGACCAGCACGCCCGCGGTGGCCAGCATGGTCGGGCGTTCGCCCAGCGCGACGCCGACCGTGACCGGGACCGCGGCCGAGGCCACCGCGGAGACCGGCCCGACCACGCTCATCTGCCCTCGCGCCAGGCCGCGGTAGAGGACCAGGGTGCCGGCCCCGCCGCCCAGGCCGCTGGCCAGCCCCCAGGCCACGGCGCGCAGGCTGGGCTCGGGGGCACCGAAAGCCACCAGGGCGACCCAGGCCAGCGCGGTGGCGGCGACCGAGCCGATGACGTTGACGCGGAGCGATCCCAGCCGCCGGGACAGCAGCCCGCCGCCGAAGTCGGAGCCGCCGTACAGGAGGGCCGCGGCCAGACCCAGGATGATGCCCATGGTGATCTCTCGCTTTCACTGGTTGCCGGGTCTTACCGGCCTGAGGGGACGCGGTAGGTGAGGATGACGATGCCGGTGTTGAGGGCGAGGGTGCCGGTCAGCTCCAGTTGGGCGGTCGCGGTCGGACGGAACATCAGGTCGTCCGTTGTGGCGCGGCCGACGAACAGCGGGTGGACCCATAGCCGCAGCTCGTCGAGCAGCCCGTGCTCGAGCAGGGCGTAGGACAGCTGGCCGAACCCGTATTGCACGATGTCCTGGCCCGGCTGCTCCTTCAGGCGGCGGATCTCGGCGATCGGGTCGCCGCTGATCACCGTGGTGTTGTTCCACTCCGGATCGGTCAGCGTGCTGGAGACGACGTACTTGGCCATGCTGTTCATCCGGTCGCTGAACGGGTCGCCGGACCGGGCGATCCAGGCCGGGGCGAAGCCGGGGTAGGTGCGGCCGCCCATCAGCAGGGCGTCGCAGCCGAACAGCAGGTCGGTCTGCACCTTCAGGCCGGTGCCGTCACCCTCGATGCCGTTGTCCGGCCAGTCCTGCGGGTCCTGGATGACCCCGTCGAGGGAGATGTAGGTGGAGTTGATGATGCGGCGCACGGTGTGCTCCTTTACGGTTGCTTTCACTGTTTCCTGGCTACAAGACGAGCCTGACAGGAATCGGTCCTTGGATTAAGATCCGATTTGATGGATGAAATAAGTACCAATTCTGGCGGTCTTGTCGTGCTGCGGCGCGACGCGCGGATCCCGCTGCACCGGCAGATCGAGACGTCGATCCGGGACGCGATCCGCGCCGGACGGCTGCCGCGCGGCTCGTCCCTGCCGCCGTCCCGGGTGCTGGCCTCCGACCTGGGCGTCTCCCGCGGCGTGGTGGTCGAGGCCTACCAGCAGCTCTCCTCCGAGGGCTACTTGGTCAGCTACGCGGGCGGCTATACCCAGGTGGCAGCCGGCCCGGCCCCGGCCGTGGCCGCGCTGCGGCTGGCCCGTGAGATCCCGCCGCGGATCGACCTGAGCTACGGCCGCGCCGACGTGTCCAGTTTCCCCCGCGCCGCGTGGCTGCGCGCGATCCGCGGCGCGCTGGCCAGCGCGCCGAACGAGCTGTTCGGCTACCTGGCGGGCAGCGGCGTGCCTGAGCTGCGGACGGCGATCGCGGGCTACCTGAACCGGGTCCGCGGCACCGTGGCCCAGCCGGACCAGGTGGTGATCTGCACCGGCTACGCGCAGGGCATCGCGCTGCTCATCGGCGTCCTGGCGGCCGCGGGGGCGACGCGGCTCGCGCTGGAGGACCCCTCCTCGGGTGACGACGCGCTGCCCGCCGCGCGAGCGCTCGGGATGGAGGTGATCGGGATCCCGGTCGACCGGGACGGCATCCGGGTGGACCTGCTGGCCTCGTCCGGCGCCGATGCCGTCGTGCTGACGCCGTCGCACCAGTGGCCGACCGGTTCGGTGCTGTCGGCCGGGCGGCGGGCCGCGGTGCTGCGCTGGGCCGCCGGGAGCGGCGCGGTCGTCATCGAGGACGACTACGACGCCGAGTACCGCTACGACCGGACGCCGGTCGGCGCCCTGCAGGGATTGGCCCCGGACCGGGTGGTGTACGCCGGGTCGGCGAGCAAGACCCTGGCGCCGGGGCTGCGGCTCGGGTGGTTCGCCATGCCGGGGCACCTGGCCGAGCCGATGGCCGAGGCCAAGATCGCCGCCGACCGCGGCTCGCCCGCGCTGGAGCAACTCGCCCTGGCCGACCTCATCGCCAAGGGCGAGTTCGACCGGCACCTGCGCCGGATGCGCCCGGTCTACAGGCGCCGCCGCGACGCGCTGCTGGCCGCGCTGTCCCGGCGGCTGCCCTGGCTCGAGCCGGCCGGCGTGTCCGCCGGCCTGCACCTGGTCACCTGGCTGCCGCCGGGCCTGGACGAGGCGACCGTGGTCGACGCGGCCGCTCGCGCCGGGGTCGGCATCGAGGGCGTCTCGCCCTACCGGATCAGCCGCCCGGGCCCCGGCGGCCTCATCTTCGGCTACGCCACCGTCAACGAGCAGGCCATCGCGGAGGGCGTCGACATCCTGGCGGGCGTCATCGCCGGGCTGTAGCGGCCCAGGCCGGTGTCCAGGTGCCCGCGTTGCGGCGACCCGCTGCTGCTCCCCCGCCGTGCTTACTCGGAGACGACGGGCAGCCGCCCGGCCGCGGCCCGGCTGAGCACGTGCCTGCGGAACAGGTCGGTGGCAGGCAGCAGGCGGCGTTCGGCGGACCAGGTCAGGAAGATCTCCCGGACGGCGCCCTCATCCAGGATCTCCAGGTAGGTCACCGGGCCCGGCACCGCCTCCGGCGACCCGGCGCGCGGCGCGGGCACCACGGCCACGCCCAGGCCGGCCGCGACGAAGCCGCGGACGTTGGACAGGTCGTCACCCTCGAAGATCACGATGGGCCGGAACCCGGCCCGCTGGCACAGCTCGTCGGTCTGCCGCCGCAGCGCCGAGGCCGCGCGCAGCCCGATGAACGGCTCGACCGCCACCTCGGCCAGCCGGACCTGCCGCTGGCCTGCCAGCCGGTGGTCGTGCGGCAGGGCGAGGCGGAGCGGCTCGACCGCGATCAGCCGGGAGCGCGTCGCCTCGTCCGGCGCCCGCCGTGACCCGAGCTCGAGGTCGGCGTTCCCGCCGTCCAGGATCACGAAGTCCGGTTCGTCACGCGACTGGGTGAGCCGGAACCGGACGTCCGGGTGCGTGGTGCGGAAGCTGCGGGCCAGGTCGGGGACGAGCCAGGTGCCCAGCGACTGCTGGAAGGCCAGCGCCACGGTGCCGGTGTCCGGGTCGATGAGCTGGCTGACGGCGGCGATGCCGTCGTCGAGGTTGTGCAGCAGCGCGTCCAGGTGCGGCTTGAACACCGCCCCGGCATGCGTCATCCGCAGCGTCCGGCCGGAGCGGCGCAGCAGCGGCGTGCCGATCTGCGCCTCGAGCCGGGCCAGGGCGCGGGAGACGCCGGACTGGGTGACCGCCTCCAGCTCGCTGACCTCGGTCACCGTGGTGCCATCGGTCACCTGCTGGAGCCAGCGCAAGGCATCGGTGTCCATATCCATGACTTTAACTCATACTTCAGTTGTTAATAAGTCATTGGACGCATAGTTACTGGCCGGGCAGACTAATAGCGAAGGAGGAGAGGAACTATGCCAACCATCACCGCGATCCGCAGCCGGATCCGTGAGAGCCGCGAAACGCACGCCGCGCGGGCCGCGCTCGAGCGCGAGCTTTCCAGCTACAACAGCCCGTCCGACCTGGACGACCTGCACGCGATCCTCGACCGGTACAGCGACCAGGAGACCGTGCAGATCCGCCGCATCCTGGCCGCCCAGCAAATGCCCTGAGCGCAGCCGCTAACCGCAGCCGCCGAGCTGTGCGTGGCTCCGCCCCGGCGCCCCCGCAGGCGCCGGGACGCGAGGCCCCGGCACCGCCGCCGCACCGGTTTGGCGGCACGGCGGCGGCGAGTACGCGAGCCGAACGTCAGAACTCGTCCGGCGAGCTGATCGCCTGGGCCACGATGACCTCGGGCGGCTCGGGGGCGCCGCCAACCGAGCCGATGAACGCCTGCAGGTCCGGGTTGGCCATGAACTTCTGGAAGTCCTCGACGCTCTCCCATTCGTCGACGATCAGGACGTACCCGTCGCCGACGCCGAACCTGTGGTGCAGGCCGCCGACGGCCTTGGACTCCTCGGAGATCTTCGCGAACTCGTCGGCCCGGTCCACCAGGGCCTGCTGGAACTTGGCCGTGTCGCCCTTGAACTTACCGATGATCAGCACACTCACGTGAAACCCCTCCCTGGCGCCCGCGCCGGCGGCACGGTTCCTGGCTGGGATACGTCACCGGGCCGGCGGGCGGATCACCCGGTATCCGAGACCACGGTGGCACCGGAAGAACCTGGTGGTGTGGAGCTCGTCGGCGCTCCCGCCCGGGGCTCGCGTTCCTGCTGGCCGGGGCGGTGCTCTCGGTGACCGGGAACATGCTGCCCAGCGGGGTCGTCTTCATCGCCGGAATGCTGGTCTTCCTGCGGGGAGCGGCCGTCCTGCTCGGCGTGTCGGAACCGGGCCGCCGCCCCGGCGGTCAGCTGGCGGGCGGGGCGGACTACTTCGGATTCGGGACCCCGCCGCCGGGCCGGGGGTAATCAGGCGCTGGCGAGATGGCTGGTCAGTTCGGCCAGGAACTGCTCTGGCTGGTCTAGATGCGGGCCGTGGCCCGCGTCCTCGATGACCGCCTCGCGGTACCGGCCGCCGGCCACCGCGTAACCGGTCAGCACGGCCCTGGTCTGCGCCACCATGGGCTGCGGGGGCCAGGCCTGCTCGCCGGGCCAGCCGGGGATCGCGCCGAGCGAGCCCAGGTAGGCCAGGTCGTACAGGGAGGTGTCGGAGACGATGACGTCGTCGGCACCGCGTACCCAGAGCACCGGCGGCTTGGGCTCCACCCCGGACAGGTCGGCGATCCTGAAGTGGGTGGGGGCCATGGTGTTGAGCACGCCGCGGTCGCCCGGCGCGAAGCCCGGCCAGGCGTCCACCGGGCGCGAGTCGCCCGGGTAGTGCCACTCGCCGACCCGGGTAGACAGCATCGACTCCACGAAGATGTCCAGGTGCTCGGGCACGTGCGGCGGCTTGACGTAGTGCGCGAGCAGCACTTGCCGCGGCGACAGCGGGCTGAAGCCGGTCCTGTCCTTACCCGCCAGCCGTTCCACGAACTCGGGGTTGGCGGCGCCGCCGCCCGAACCGGCGCCCCACGGGTCGCACAGGATGCCGTCGACGCCCCTGGTCCCGCCGAACCCGAACGGCGACACCGGGTCGACCAGTGTCAGCGACGCGACCCGGGCCGGCTGGTCCACCAGGTACTGAAGCACCACCCCGCCGCCCATGCTCCAGCCGACCAGGTGCACCGTGTCCAGGCCGAGCGCCTCGACGGCGGCGGCCAGGTCGTCGGAGAAGTCGCGCACCCCGCGGGTGGCGTCGATCGGCTCGTCATCGGTGTCGCCGAAGCCGCGCAGGTCGATGGCCAACGGCTGGTACGTCGCGGGCAGCGCCAGCATCATCGGCTGCCAGAACAGCGAGGACGACACGTTGCCGTGCACGAAGAGCACCGCCGGGCCGGTGCGTCCCGGCACCGAGAGCAGGTTGACGGTGAGGCGGCTGGTCGGCACCCGTTCGGCAGTAATACCCGGCAGCAACGTGTCCACTGTGTCCTCCCGGGGGTCAGGGTACTAGGGGAAGCGGTACCGGGTCTGACCGAAGCGGCCTTTGGCGAACGCCAGGACCTTGGCCGGCCGGACCCCCGAACACCAGCGCCGGCCCGCCGCCGGGGTGCCAGAAGGTGCCGTCGCGGACCTCGAACCGCCACTGCCCGTCCCACTTCTGCGCCCATTCCTGCGCGAGCCGGGTGAGCAGTGCCTCATCTGTCACCCGGACCGCGTCGCCCTCGGCCACCACGTCGAGCCCGTCCGACCAGCGGTGGCAGCCGGTCAGCAGCAGCACGTGCGGGTTGCCGCGCAGGTTGACGCCCTTCTGCTCCCCGGCGCCGGTGCAGAAGTACAGCGCCCCGTCCAGCCACACGGCGACCAGCGGGGTGAGGTGCGGGCGGCCGTCGGCGCGGACCGTGCAGATCCAGGACAGCTGGGCGTCCTCGAGCGCCCGGCGGGTCTCGTCCCAGCCGGCCGCGGTCGCGCCGACGTCGCTGAAACGCGGGTCGAGGGCGGTGTCCGGTGTGCTCACTGGTGTTCCTTGAGTTCCGCGGCGAGGGCGTCGAGCTGGTCCGCGGTGCCCTGCTCCCGCCAGACGGGCTGCTCCTGGCCGTCCAGGTACGCGCCCTGCTCGGTGAGGACCAGCCGGGTGCCGCCGTCATCGCCGGGCGTGAGCTCCACGGTGGTGAGGGAGACCGTCCACAGATCGGTTTCTGTCGACAGCGTCGAGGTGTAGACGATCCGCTGCTCCGGGACGATGTCCCGGTAGAGCGTCTCGAACGTCATCATCGGGCCGCCGTCCGGGCCTCCGGTGGCCACCTCGCGGCCGCCGACCCGGAAGTCGAGCTCGTGCCCGGAACCGGGGCCCGGCGTGAACCACCTGGCCTTCGCGGCCGGGTCGGCCCAGGCCGCGAAGACCCGGGCGGGCGGCACGGGGTAGCTGCGCTCGAGGGTGAATGTGGCGTGCGTGACGTTGCGGTCCATTTGTTAGCTGCCCTTCTGGCTGTTGTCTGCGTTCTGCTCGGCCAGGTAGTCGCCGAGCCGGTCGAGCCTGGTTTCCCAGGTGGTGCGCTGATCCGTAATCCAGGCCTCCGCTACCCGCAGCGCGTCGGGCTCGATGCGGCAGGTCCGCACCCGGCCAGCCTTCTCCGACCTGACCAGGCCGCAGGCCTCGAGCACCTGCAGGTGCTGGAGCACCGCGGGCAGCGACATGGCCAGCGGCCGCGACAGCTCGCTGACCGACGCCGGGCCGCGGACGAGGCGCTCCACCATGCCGCGCCGGGTGGGATCGGCGAGCGCATGGAACACCCCGTCCAGCGAAGGCGATTGGTTAGGCACTTGCTTAACTATACGGGCGAACCGGCCAATGGTCAAGTGAGTGCTTAACTATCAGCGGGCGGCGGGTGGCGGGGTGCGGCTGTCGGGGTGCGGCTGGCGGGCGGCGGGCGGCGGCTGGCGGGCGGCGGCTAGTGGATTAGGGAGACGACCAGGGCGACGATGGCGACGGCCACGATCGTCGCGGTGACCAGCCTGAGCCGGCCGGGGAGATGGTGGGCCAGGCGGCCGAGCCGCCAGATCACCGGGACGGTGGCCAGGATGAGCAGCCCGGCGATGACGTCCTTCTTCAACGCCACGCCGCCGACGGCGGCGAACGAGAGCGCCGTCCTGGTCCAGGCCAGCGAGGTCCGGACCTGGGCCAGGCCCGGGTCGGCGTCCTCGCGGTCGCGCGGGCTGGTGGTCACCGGCGGCCGCCTACCGGAGCCCCGAGACCAGCACCACGACCGCGGCGATGGCCGCGATCACGGTGATGACCGCGGCCAGCAGCCGCGGCATGACCGACCGGGGCAGCGGCTGGCCCAGCCGCAGCGCCCGCTGGCTCCTGACCCATTCGCCGTACGCGACCACCGCCACCACGGCGCCGAACACGATCAGCGGCACGCCGAGCACATGCCGGCCCCACGGCACGCCGGGGAACGGCGGCAGCAGCTGGACGACGCCAAGGCCGGCCACCACCAGCGCGAGCGCCGTGCGGCTCCAGGCCAGGAACGTCCGCTCGTTGGCGAAGGTGAATCTCGGATCGGGTTCGGTGCCGTCGTCGGCTGATCGCGGTGGCTGCGCGTCCGTCATCAGCACCTCCAGAGATCTCCGGAGAAATCTTGCCAAAAAACGCTGGCGATCGGCGGGTGCCGCCCTCTTACACACGGGAGCTAGTTGGGGGGCGTCAGCCAGAGGAGCGCCGGGTAACAGTCACCAGGCATTCGAGACCCGGCGCTCCGGGCTGGCTCCGGCTGGCGCGCCGTTAGCCCGCCCGCCGCAAGGGCGGGCCGACGGCTCGCACCTTATGTACCTAGCGGGCGGGCTAGGAAACGCGGCGGCCCGGGCTCCGCGGCATGGAGCGCAGCCCCGGGCCGCAAGCCGCCCGCATGTGATTGACGAGTCGCGTGAGGGGCCGCGTGCCCAGTAGTCCAATCCGATCTTCGTTTCAAATGATCATTTTGCCGCTGCTGCCTCACGCAGCTCACCGAATGCCGCCGCGATCCGGGGAAGCGTCCACGACGCGTTGAGGCCGCTCGGGTTGGGGAGAACCCAGAGCCGGGCGCCTGCGAGGGAATCGGGCTGGGGGCCGATGGCGGCGCGGGGGCGGGCGAAGGCGGTGCGGTAGGCGGTGACGCCGGCCACGGCGAGGACGCGGGGGCGGCGGCCGGCGATCAGGGCGGCGAGGCGCTCGCCGCCGGCCCTGAGCTCGGCGGCGTCGAGCTCGGCGGCCTGAGCGGTAGCGCGGGCCACCAGGTTGGTGATGCCCAGGCCGTAACCGGGGAGCAGGTCCTGCTCGGCCGGGGCCAGGCGGCGCGGGGTGAAGCCGGACAGGTGCAGGGCGGGCCAGAACCTGTTGCCCGGCCGGGCGAAGTGCCAGCCGGTCGCGGCCGAGTACAGGCTGGGGTTGATGCCGCAGAACAGCACGCGCAGCGGCTCCCCCGCAGCAGGCAGCACGTCGGGGATGGTGCGGTTCGCCGCCGCCGCAAGGTCCGCGGGGCTAGGACGCGCCACCCTAGGACGCGGCAAAGGCTGCATCGAGGGCCTGGCGGGCGTGGACGGCGACCAGATGGCGGAGGTAATCCGGGGAAGCCTCGCCGTCGGGCAGCGGCGCGCAGCCCGCCGCGGCCTGCTCGGCGCAGGCGCCAGCCCGGGCCGGGAAGCCGGCCGGGTCGCCGGCCAGGGCCGCGGTGTCGGCGGCGAACGGGACGCTGCCGACCGAGCCGACGATCAGCCGGGCCGTGGCGATGTCGTTTCCGCGCCGGGTAACTACCGCGGTCACGGTGACCGCCGGGCGTTCGGTCAGCTTCATCCGGAGGTGGGAGAGGCCGGTACGTTCGGGGCGGGCGGGCAGCTCGACCGCGACGAGCAGCTCCCCGGGGGCCAGGGCGGTCTGGTACGGGCCGGTCAGGAACTGGCCGGCCGGCACCAGGCGGGTCGCCTCGCCGCGCTGGCAGACGAGCGTGGCGCCCACCGCCATCAGGAACGAGGCCGGGTCGGAGTGCGGGTCGGCGAAGCACAGGTTGCCGCCCAGGGTGCCGACCGAACGCACCCGCAGGTTCGCCACCTGCGAGATCATCGCGGGCATCTCCGGGTAGCGGGCGCGAAGCGCGGCCGACGTCTCGATCTCGCGGTGGGTGGTGGCCGCGCCGATGCGGACGCCGCTGCCGGCGGCCTCGATCCCGCGCAGGCCGTCCACCCGCTTCAGATCGACCAGGTGCTCGTAGCGGGCCAGGCCGAGCTTCATGGCCAGCAGCAGCTCGGTGCCGCCGCAGTAGGCGGCGCCGTCATCGCCCAGGTCGGTGAGCAGGCGCGAGGCCTGCCCGACCGAGCCCGGGCGATGCAGGGTGAATGGCGGCAGCTTCACTGAGCTCAGTGGCGCGTGTGGCCGCCGTCGGCAGTGAGCATCTGGCCGGTGATCCAGTGCGCCTCCTCCGAGGCCAGGAACGCCACCGCCGGGGCGATGTCGGCCGGGACCCCGCGGCGCGGGATCGACTGCAGCGACACCACGAAGTCGAACGCGTTCGCGTGCGGACTGGCCAGCACGCCCTCGCTGGCGGTCAGGCCGGGGGCGACCGCGACCAGCGCGCTGACCTGGTCCGGATCGCTCACGTCGGTGACCTGGGCGGTCCCGCCGTCCAGGATGTAAACCCGCTTGGCTGCCATCCCTACCTCACAATGCCGACAGGGTCTTGCGGACCGCGATGAGGCCCTTGGCGATCTCGGCGCGGCGCTCGGCGACCTGGTCGGCCGTGTAGGGGTAGATGCCGCCGAGGGTCTTCATGCCGAGCTGGCCCGCGCCGGCCTTCTCCTTGATCATCTCCGGGACCTCCCCCGACGCAGACAGGTCCGGGTTGAGGTAAGAGGCCACGCTGGAGTAGATGTCCAGGCCGGCCATGTCGAGCAGCCGCATCGGGCCGATCACCGCGAGCTTGTACCCGATCCCCCACTTGACGCAGGTGTCCATGTCCGCCTCGGAGACGATGCCGCGCTCCACCAGGGACAGGCACTCGCGCAGGATGGCGTAGAGGATCCGGTTCTCCACGAAGCCGGGCACCTCCTTCTCGGTGACCGCCTCGTACCCGAACGCACCGATGATGCCGACGATCTTGTCCGTCGTCGCGGCGGCGGTCTGCTCGCCCGGGACCACCTCGATCATCGGGATCAGGTGCGGCGGGTTCGACCAGTGCATGCCGACGAACCGGGCCGGGTGCTTCAGCGCGGTGGCGATCTGGGTGATCGGGATGCCGGAGGTGTTCGACGCGATGATCGCGTCCTCGGCCAGATGGTCCTCCAGTTGCGCGGTGACCTCGCGTTTGAGGTCCAGCTTCTCCGGGATGGCCTCGAGCACCAGCTCGGCGCCTGCCAGCGCCTGGCCGAGGTCATCGGAGAAGGCGACCGAACCGCCGGGCGCGGACGCGGCCTCCACCCGGTCGAGCGCCCCGGTGGCCAGCTGGTAGCCGCCCTTGGCGCGCTCGAGTATCTCGTCGCTGATGTCGTACAGCCGAACTTCCGAACCGGCGCGCGCGAGCACCGCCGCCATGCCCGGGCCCATCGTGCCGGCGCCGATCACCGCCGCGATCTTGGGAACGCTCATATGCCTTACCTCCAGGATTCAGCTGATCTTCAGTTCCTGTATCCGCCGCCACACCCGTTCCGGGGTGAGCGGCAAGGCATTCATCGGCACGCCGGCGTCGGCGAGCGCGTTGACGATGGCAGCCGGAACCGCCGCGAGCGCACCCTCGCCGCAGCCCTTGGCGCCGAACGGCCCCGGGCCGTCGCCATTCTCGACGATCGAGCACCGCATGGTGGCGGGAACGTCGGTAAATGCGGGGATCCGGTAGCTGAGCAGGGTGTCGTTCAGCAGCATGCCGTCCGGCGCGAAGTGCATCTCCTCGAACAGGGCGTTGCCGATGCCCTGCAGCGTGGCGCCCTCGTCCTGGCGCGTGACTAGCTGCGGGTTGATGGCCTTGCCGACGTCGGCCACGGTCGAGGTGCGCAGCACGGTGACGACGCCAGTGTCGAGGTCGACCTCCACCTCGGCCCCGGCCACGCACACCTCCCAGAACACGGGCCCTTCGGCGTAGGAGCCGCTGCCGCCCTCGGGCTGGACGCGGCCGTGGCCGATGAGCTCGCCGCCGTCGAAGCCGAACCTGGCCCGGACGAGCTCGGCGTGGGTCATCGACCGGCCGCCCTGGTCGCGGATCGCGCCGTCGGCCTGGGTGAGCAGCTGGGGCGGGGCCTCCAGCCGGGCCGCGGCCGTCTCCAGCAGCGCGTCGAGCACGTTCTGCGCGGCCCGCTGGACGGCCAGGCCCGCCACCGTGGTGGACCGGCTCGCCCCGGTCGACCGGTCGTACGGGGTGTACCTGGTGTTGGTGCCGTGGACGACGACCTGGCCGACGGGCGCCAGGAGCACGCCGGCCGCGATCTGGGCCATCACGGTCCTGGCTCCCTGGCCGAGTTCGGTGGTGCCGACCAGGACGGTGACCGAGCCGTCCGGTCCCATCCGGACGGTGGCCATCGACACCGGGTGGGCGCCGGCCGCCAGCAGGCCGACCGATACCCCGCGTCCGTAGCGGTACCGCCCCGGGGGGACGACCCCCCGGGATCCCCCCGCGCCTGTGGGGGAATCTTCCCCCCCAGACCCCCCCGACCAGCCGACGGCGACCGCGGCCTTCTGCACGTCACCGATCAGGTCGGCGTCCAGCGGCTTGCCGCCGGGACGGACCTCCTCCCCCGGGCGGAGCAGGTTCTCGCGGCGGATCTCCAGCCGGTCCAGCGACAGGCGGCGGGCCACCTCGTCCAGCTGCGACTCCCCGATCCACTGCAGGTGGGTGGCGCCGAACGCGCGGTAGGAGCCGGCCGGGCCCGTGTTGGTGTAGACGCAGTTCGCCTCCACCCGCACCGCCTGCCAGCGGTACGGGCCGGGGGCCGCGTCGCCGGCCGTGGCGGTGACCCGGGGGCCGTTGTCCGCGTACGCGCCGGTGTCCAGCCAGGACTGGCACTCCCGGCCGAGCAGGGTCCCGTCGGCCGCGGCGGCGGTGCGCATCCGGGCGGTCATGTTGTGCCGTCTAGTGGTGATCATCGACTCGTGCACCGCGTTGAGGATTCGCACCGGGCGCCCGGCCTTGCGCGCGATGGCCGCGGTCAGCGGCTCCATCTTGGTGTAGGACTTGCTGCCGAAGCCGCCGCCGAGGAACGGCACGATGATCCGCACCTGGTCCAGCGGCAGCCCGAACAGCGTGGCGATCTCCTGGCGGACCAGGAACGGGTGCTGGCAGGAGGACCACAGGGTCAGCTCGCCGCCGTGCCAGTGCGCGATCGTGGTGTGCGTCTCCATCGAGTACTGGTAGACGGCCGGGAAGGTGTACTCGCCCTCGACGACCACGGCGGCGTCTTCGAAGGCGCGGCCGGTATCGCCGCGGCGGAACGAGTAGCTGTAGCAGGTGTTGCCGTCGGCGTCGGGGAGGTCGCCAAGACCGTGCGCGCTGCCCGGCCGGGCCCGCTTCTCGTGGACCAGCGGGGCGTCCGGGGCGAGCGCCGTCTCGAGCGACGCCGCGATCGGGAGTTCGTCGTATGCCACGTCGATGAGCGTGACCGCGGCGTCGGCCGCGGCCTGGGACTCGGCCGCGACCACGGCGACCGGCTCACCCAGGAACCGGACCTTGCCGATGGCCACGACCGGCCGGTCCCGCAGCGCGTGGCCGTAGTAGGGATCGAGGTCGGACAGGTCGTCGCCGGTCAGGACGGCGACCACGCCGTCGGCTTTCTCCGCGGGAGTGGTGTCGATGCGCCTGATCCGGGCGTGGGCCACCGGGCTGTGCAGGACCGCGCCGTAGAGCATGCCAGGCAGCCGCAGGTCGCCGGTGAATTCGGCCTGGCCGGAGAGCTTGAGCTGGCCGTCGGCGCGTTCAACGCTCTTGCCGACGGCGCTCATTCCTGGCCGCCAAGAAGCTCAGTGAGGGAGTCCAAGATCGAGACGTAGCCGGTGCAGCGGCACAGGTTGCCGCTCATCGCCGCGGCGATCTCGTCCTGGTCGCCGTCGGCGCCGCGGGCGGCCAGCGCCTTGGCGGTCAGCAGCATGCCGGCGGTGCAGAAGCCGCACTGGACGGCCGCGTGCCGCATGAAGGCGTCGGCCGCGCGCCGGTGGAAGTCCGTGCCCGCCAGGCCCTCGATCGTCTCCACCTCACGGCCGTCCACGTCGGCCGCCAGGTAGCAGCACGCGCTGACCGGGTCCCCGTCCACCAGCACCGTGCACACCCCGCACACCTGCACCTCGCAGGACTGCTTGGCGCCGGTCAGGCCGAGCCGGTCGCGGAGGAAGTCCAGGAGGAGCTCTTCGGCGGGCACGTCACCGGTGAAGGGCCTGCCGTTGATCGTCGCGGAGATCCGTTCGGTCATGACTCGGTGTCTAGCATGCGGACCCAGTCCTGCCAGTACTCCTCGGCGAACTCCTCCTGGTACTTGCGGGCCGACAGCTCGCGGGCCAGCTCACGCGGGATCGGCACCGTCTCGCCGAGGGTCCGGGCGATGAACTGGATCCGCGCCGCCCGCTCCAGGGTGAGCGCGGCCAGCACGGCCCAGCTGATGTCCTCCCCGGCCGCCAGGATGCCGTGGTTGCGCAGCAGCACCGCGCGGCTGCCGCCCAGCGCCCGGGCCACCCCCTTGCCGTCCTGCGGCGTGGTCACCAGGCCGACCGTGCCGTCGAAGACCGGCACCCCGTCCGGGAACAGCAGGCCGTCGTGGGAGAGCAGGTCGAGGCCGCCGGCCGTGGCGCCGAGCGCGATCGAGTACATCGGGTGGGTGTGGATCACCGCGCCGACGTCCGGCCGGGCCAGGTAGGTCTCCAGGTGCATGATCGTCTCGAGGTGCGCGCCCGGGGTCAGGTACCCGTCCGGGTCGTCGAGCGGGATGGCGATGACGTCCTCGCCGAGCACGTCGCGCAGCGCCTTGCCCTTGCGCTTGATGTAGATGGTGCGCCCGCCGGGCCCGCGGACGCTGGCGTGGCCCAGGGTGAGGTCCTCCTGGCCAAACCTGGCGATGATCCGGCAGGCCGCCACCACCTGCCGGACCGCCTCCTCCGCCGTGGCTGGCGGGCGTCCCCCTGGGTAACTCACCCGGCTCACGCCGCGCGCTGCTGGCCGGCTCGCGGCGCTCGGTGGGTGGGTAGTCCGGGGAGGGGAACGAGAACACCATGACCAGGTCCTCGGCGCCCGGGTTGACTACCGTGTGCCAGACCTTCGCCGGGACGTAGAGCGCCTGGCCCGCCGCCACCGGGACGTCCCCGGTCTCCAGCCGGATCACGCCGCGGCCGCTGACGATGTAGGCGAGTTCCTCGACCGAGTGGGATAGGTCGGCGGTCGAGGTGCCCGGCTTGAACACCGAGTAGCCGAGGGCCGAGGTGTTCCCGCCGACGGTCTTGTCCGCCACCAGGACCCGGGACCAGCTCCCGCCCGCCAGCTCCACCGGCGGCACGTCGGCCAGGGTAACGACTGTCACGTCGGTCAAAGCTGCCACACCCCGTCCTTGACGATGTACTCGCCGGTGTCCAGGATCTGCAGCGACACGTTGTGGCAGACGCCGTCCAGGTGCAGGACGCTGGAGTTCTGGCCGCCGGGATAGCAGTTCTGGTTGTCGCCCAGGGCGAAGTGCACGGTGCCCTTGCGGCCCTTGTCGGACGGGTCGCCCACCGGGGCGAAGTCGCTGGTGCCGAACGCGAACTCGGCCACGGTCTCGGTGCCGGGCACGCCGGTGATCACGTCGAGCAGGCGGCGCGCCTCGGCGCCGCCCTCGATGGCCCGGTACCTGCCGTCCTCCACGTGCCAGGTGATCGGGTGCTCCACGTGCCGGGGGATGCCGATGCCGAGCATGTTGCCGTCGATCACGATGGTGCCGTTGGTCTGGTCCTCGACCGCGGCGTAGGCCACCTCGCCCCACAGCGGGGCCGGTCCCATCATCGCGCCGGGCTGCTTCACCGGGACGACCTCGAGCGCGGGGCGGCGCTCGATGCTGACCACGACGTCGGTGCCGGCCGGGGAGGTGACCCGGACCCGCTTCTTGCCTTCGAGCCTGGCGATGGCCTTCTTCGCGTTGCCGATGGTCGCCTCGATGTCGGCGACCGAGATCGGCCAGCGGCCGAAGCCCTCCTCGATGGAGCCGATACGGGCCCGGTTGGCCACCGATTCCTTGACCGCGGGCACGTGCGCGAAGCGGTTGGCCCACTCCAGGTTGGTCATGATGATGATCTGGTCCGAGGTGACCATGGCCTGGTGCAGGTTGCGCGGCGGCACCATCGGGTAGTGCGTGTCGGCCAGGGCGCGGCGGATCTGGGTCTCGTTGTTGGCCACCACGGGCAGGCCGCCGCGCTCGGCGACCACGATCGCCACCATCTCCGCCTCGGGCTTGCGCCGGTCGTCGGTGATGATCGTGACGACGTCACCCTCCTTCACCTCGAAGCAGGTGTCCACCACGAGCTCGGCCGACTGGCGCAGCTGCGCCTCGGTACGCGGTTCGGAGGTCATGACTGCGAGCCTTCCTCTTCGAGGGCCGGGCGCACTTCGGCGGCGAAGCGCTCCACCTGGCCGAATTGGTCAAGGGCGCCGAAACGGCAGACGAAGTGGTCCACCCCGGCCGCGCTGAACTGCCGGAACCAGTCCGCCACGGTCTCCGGGGTGCCCGTGGGACCCCAGTTGGACAGGTCCACGGACCTGCTGAGCTCGGGGTAGTAGCTGGAGATGTACTCGCCGAAGGCGGCCCTACCTGTTCTGGGCCCTTTTCGCCATCGTGGTGGGCAACGTGCTCGGCATGCTGCTGACCGCCCTGCACGCCTGGCAGGGACCGCGGCTCGGGGTGCCGCAGATGATCCAGAGCCGCGGGCAGTTCGGGTTCTACGGGGCGAGCTTCATCCTGCTCGTGTCGATCGTGCTGGACATCGGGTACCTGGCCGCGTCCCAGGTGCTGCAGGGCGACTCGCTGCATCTGCTGGTGTCCAGCATCAGCGTGCAGGTCTGGATCATCATCGTGACCATCCCGGCGCTGGCCCTTGCCATATTCGGCTACAAGTGGATCCACCAGGCGCAGAAGGTGATGACGGCGATCTTCGCCGTGGTCATCGTGGTGGCGCTGATCCAGGCCGCGACGTACGGCCACGGAGTGCTGAAGGCCAACCGGGGCTTCCACCTGTCCAGCGGCCCGATCCTGATCGCGGTCATCGGCCTGTTCTTCATGAACATGCTGAGCTGGGCCATCTACGTGTCCGACTACTCCAGGTACCTGCCGGTCAACGTCAGCTTCAAGCGGACCTTCTGGGCCATCTTCGGTGGCAACGTGGTGTCCACCACGCTGTTCGCCGCGCTCGGCGCCTGGATCGCTTCCATGGTGTCCACCGCCACGAGCAACCCGCTGGGGGCGCTGGCCACGGTGTCCGGCCTGTGGATCATGTTCTTCATGGGGATCAGCCAGATCCCCGGGGACACGCTCAACGCCTATACCGGCATGATGGCCATCGCCAGCCTGGGCACCAACAGCAAGAAGTTCATGGCCGCGCAGAACCGGCAGACCGTGCGGCTCACCGGCATCGGCATCATCTTCGTGATCGGCACGATCCTGGCCTGCCTGAGCAGTGCTCACTTCTACAGCTCGTTCGAGAACTTCATCGGCGTCCTGCTGTTCTTCTTCGTGCCGTGGAGCGCCATCAACCTTGTGGACTACTACCTGGTCAAGCGGGGGCGGTACGACGTGCAATCGTTCTTCACCCCGGACGGGGTCTACGGGCGGATTCAGTGGTGGGCGTGCATTTGCTACGTCATCACGCTCGCGGTGCAGGTACCGTTCCTAGATCAGCTGTTCTACGTCGGGCCGCTGGTCAGCTCGCTGGGCGGTGCGGACATCTCCTGGATCGTCGGCTTCGGCGTAGCATCGCTGCTATACCTGGCGGGGGCGAAGCGCTTCGTCCACGTCCAGCCGGGGGCGGCGGCCGCGGTGGGCACAGCGTCTTAAGGTTCATGCGGCGGAGGGGTGAGCTAGTGACGGTGGCGTTCGACAACCTGACGCTGTCGCAGCGGGTCTATGAGCACCTGCGCGACGAGATCCTGGCTGATCATCTTCTGCCCGGCACCGAACTGTCCGAGGTAGCGCTGTCCAAGGAGCTCGCGATAAGCCGCGGCCCCATCAGGGAAGCCATGGGCCGCCTGGCGGCCGAGGGGCTGATCACGATGCGGCCGCGGCGCCGGGCCGAGGTCCGGTCGCTGACCCCGCAGGAACTGATCGACGCGTACCAGGTCCGCGAGGCGCTCGAGGTGATGGCGGTCCGGCTTTTGATTCCGCGGGTCACCGAGGCCGACCTGGCGCGGCTGGAGGAGCTCATCGACCAGATGGCGGCGCACAGCGCCGCGGGCGCGGTGCGGGAGTTCTTCGCCGCCAACGTCTCGTTCCACGAGCTGCTGTGCGAGCTGAGCGGCAACCCCAAGCTGCAGGAGGTGCACCACCGGCTCGAAGGCGAGATCGGCCGGTTCCAGAACCGCACCCTGGCCTTGCGCGGCAGCATGGACGACTCGCTGACCGAGCACCGCGCGATCCTGGCCGCGGTCAGGCTCCGGGACGCGGACCGCGCCGCCGCGCTGATCGCGGACCACATCAGGGTGCCCGCGCAGCGGCTCCAGGCGGCCCTGAATGACGACGAGGCGTCGGATCCGGCGGATCCGGCGGCGCCATCGGATCCGGCGGCGCCATCGGATCCGGCGGCGCCGGACTCGGAGCCGGCGGGGCTGTCGCGTGGCTGACTTCCCGGCTCCTCGCGCAGACCTGCCGGCCGCCGTGGGGCGGCAGCCGGTTCTGCTGCGTGGACCCCGACGGTTACCTGGTCGAGATCGAGCAGCCTGCGTGATTCGACCCCGCTGTTCATCCACGATGGAAGCGGGCGGGGGTGTAGGGGGCTAGCTCGGCGGGCGGGGTTCCTGTGGTGAGGTCGGCGGTGATGAGGCGGGACAGGTGCGCGGCCAGGGTGACGCCGCTGTGGGTGACGGCGACGTAGAGGCCTTCGGCGCCGGGGAGGCGGCCCACGATGGACTGGCCGTCGGCGGGGAGCGGACGGACGCAGACCTTGAGGCCGGCGACCCGGGCGTCGTCGAGGCCGCGGACGGTGCGGCGGGCACGGCCGAGGAGTTCGGCGGCCCAGCGGCGCAGTTCTGGTTCTGGGGTGTGCAGGTCCACGGCGGCCGCGGCGTCCTCGGCCTCCAGGTGGAGCAGGCCGCCGGGATGCGGGCGCAGGGCGAGGTCCGGGGTGTGCACCAGCCGGACCGGGGCCGGCGGGGCAACCGGGCCGACGCGGACCACGAGCCCGGGGGCGGCCGAGCCCTCAGGTCCCCAGGGAATGAGCGGCACCGCGGCCAGTTCCGGGGTCCAGCGGCCAGCGCAGCAGATCACCTCGTCCGCCTCCAGCACCTCCCCCGCCGCGGTGCGGACCCGCGGCGGGGCGCCCGGGCTGGTGTCGAGGCCGGTCACCCGGCCGGGCTCGCCGGTGCGGACCTGCGCGCCGCGGCTTTCCGCCCGCGCGACCAGGCGGGCGATCAGCGGTTCGGTCAGGATGTAGCCCTCGCCCGGGAAGAACGCGGCCGCAACGTCCGGCGGAACGCGCAGGGCCGGCTCGAGCGCGGCGGCCCCGGCCGCGTCGACGAGGCGGGCCGGGTAGCCCCAATCGGTGAGGCGTTGCACGCGGGCTTCGAGTTCGGCGCGGGACACGGCCAGTCCGACGTGGCCGGACGGCCGGTACCAGGCGTCGCCGTCGAGGTCCGGGGCGAGTTCGGCCCAGGCCCTGATCCCGGCGTGGTTGAGGTCGTGATAAGGCCTGGGGCCCTTGTCGTTCGAGTTGATCCAGGCGAAGCTCCACCGGCTGGTAGCGCGGCCCGGCTGGTCCTGATCGAGCAGCGTCACCCGCAGGCCCGCCTCCGCCAGCCGGGCCGCCACCGCGGCGCCGAGGATGCCCGCGCCGATCACAACGCAACGGCGAGACGACATAAGGCCATTATCGTTCTGGAACGGCATGTCATTCTGATGTAACCATAGTTATGAGAACTATAGTTATGACATGCGCAATCTCATCAGGAGACCGGACGACATGTTCGACCGGGACTTCGAGTGGGTGCAGTTGTCCCTGTTCACCTCGGACCAGGGGCCGGGTACCACCCTCGGCGTGGTCTCCGGGCGCAGGCGCCAAGGCAAGACGTTCCTGCTCCGCGCGCTCTGCCAGGCGACGGGCGGCTTCTATTTCGCGGCGGAGGAAGCGACCGACGGCGAATCGCTGCGCCGGATCGGATCCGATCTCGGTGCGTACCTGGGAACGCCCGCGCCGCTGGAGTTCAAGGACTGGCGTGAGGTGGCCGATGCACTGCTCACGCTCGGCCAGGACGGCCCGGTACCCGTGGTCATGGACGAGTTTCCGTACTTGGCCCGGGCCAACCCGTCGCTGCCGTCGATCCTGCAGAACGCGTTCGGGCCGCGGCGCCCCGAACGCGAGCAGAGCCGCACCAGGCTGCTGCTGTGCGGCTCGGCGCTGTCGTTCATGGGCGGCCTCCTAGCGGGCAGCGCGCCGCTGTGCGGACGGGCCGGCCTGGAACTGGTCGTCCCGACGCTGGATTACCGGCTCGCCGCCGAGTTCTGGGGCATCCACGATCCCGGGCTGGCCCTGAAGGTGCACGCCATTGCCGGGGGCACTCCCGCGTACCGGCGGGAGTTCGTACGCGACGATACCCCCGCGGGACCTGAGGACTTCGACGGCTGGGTCACGCGGACCGTGCTGAACCCGGCCAGTCCCCTGTTCCGGGAGGCGCGCTACCTGCTGGCGGACGAACCCGACCTGCGAGACGTGGGCCTGTACCATTCGGTGCTCGCTGCCATCGCGGAAGGCAACAGCACCCGGGGCGGCATCGCCTCCTACATTGGACGCAAGTCGGGTGACCTCGCGCACCCGCTGAACGTCCTGCAGGACTGCGGTCTGATCGTCCGCGAGCCAGATGTGTTCAAGGAAAACCGCAGCACGTTCCGGATCGCGGAGCCGCTGATCACCTTCTACCACGCGGTGATGCGCCCTATCTGGTCCGATCTCGAGCACACCCGGGACGCCAGCCGCCTGTGGCAGCGCAGCCAGCGCCGGTTCGCGGGCAGCGTGCTCGGCCCGCACTTCGAGCAGGTCTGCCGACACTGGACGCAGTACTTCGCCGCGGAGGAAACGCTCGGCGGCATTCCCATCAGGGTAGGGACCGGGACCGTCAATGATCCGTCCGCTCGGACCAGCCACGAACTCGATGTCGTCGTCTTCGGGCTGGCCGACGAGGGACCCGAGCCAGTCCTCGCCATTGGCGAGGCGAAGTGGAACGCGGTGATGAGCGTGTCGCACCTGGACAGGCTTCGCCACATCCGCGACCTGCTCGCCGCCCAGGGCCGACCCGGCGCGGCAGACGCGCGCCTGATGTGCTTCAGCGAGGCCGGGTTCACCGATGGGCTGGCCCGCGAGACGGCGGCGCATCCCGACGTGACGCTCGTCGGGCCGGCTGACCTATACGCGGGTTCGGCGGCGACGTCGAGGTGATGTCGCCGCCCGAGGTGCGGGACGACTTGGCCGCGGTCGCGGCGGCCACGGTCGAGCCATATGATCGAACACGCGTTTGATACGCTGTACCGTATGAGTGTTCAGGTCCAGGAATCCTTGCTGGACGTCTGCGACGAGCCGATGCTGGGGTCCTTGGGCGGCTCCGTGCGGCGGACGGCGCTGGCCCGCGGGGCCTGGGTGGACCTGCGGTGCGGCTGGCTGACGGGGTCGGGCGTGGTGTTCGGCCGACTGCTGGAGACGGTGCCGTGGCGGGCCGAGAAGCGGCACATGTACGACAAGGTGGTGGCGGTCCCCCGGCTGCTCTGCTTCTACGGCGAGGACGCGCCGCTGCCCGACCCGGTGCTGACCGCCGCGCGGCGGGCGCTGGACGCGCACTACGGACCGGAGCTCGGCGAGCCGTTCCGCACCGCGGGGCTGTGCCTGTACCGGGACGGGCGGGACAGCGTGGCCTGGCACGGCGACACGACCGGGCGCGGCAGGACCGAGGACACCATGGTGGCCATCTTGTCGCTGGGCACGCCGCGGCCGCTGGTGCTGCGCCCGCGGGGCGGAGGGGCGTCGCTGCGGTTCGAGGTCGGTCACGGCGACCTGCTGGTCATGGGCGGCAGCTGCCAGCGCACCTGGGAGCACGCCGTGCCGAAGACATCCCAGCCGGCCGGGCCGCGGATCAGCGTGCAGTTCCGCCCGCGCGGGGTGCGCTGACGCGGTGCGCTAACACAGGGCGCGCGCCGGATGCAACCATTAGCTGTCCGCCGGTGGTCTGCATCCCTGAAGGGGTGAGCCATGAGCGCGCAGCTGGACGAGGAGTTCCGCGACTTCATGCACGGCCGGTGGCCGGCCATGGTCCGGCTGGCGTACGCGCTGACCGGCGACCAGGGCCACGCCGAGGACGTGGCCCAGGCCGCGTTCGCGCGGGCCTACGCGTCCTGGCCGAAGGTCAAGCGGACCGAGAACCCGGAGGCCTACGTCCGGCGGATCGTGATCAACGAGAACCGCAACAGGTTCCGCAGGCAGCGCGTGGCCGAACGGCTGACCGAGGCGCCACCCGAATCTGGCTGCGCCGACACGACCAGGCAGTACGACGAGCGTTCCGCGCTGATCGCGGCGCTGCAGCGGCTCGGCCCGAGACAGCGCGCGGTGGTGGTGCTCCGCTACTGGCTGGGCCTGACCGAGGCCGAGGCGGCGGCGGAGCTGAACTGCTCGGTGGGCACGGTCAAGAGCCAGGCGTCGCGCGCCCTGGCCACCCTGCGGCAGAGCGCGGAACTAGTGGACGGTGGGTTCCAGTGAGCATCGACGACCAGCACGACCTGTACGAACGGCTGGACCGCGCGGTCGGGTCGATAACCCCGCCCGCAGCGCCGGTTGACCGCGCCATGAGGCGCGGCCGGGGCATCAGGCTGCGGCGTCGTTCGGCCGTGGCGGCGGGAGTGGCCGCGGTGGTGGCGGCCGGCGTCATCGCGGTGCCCGCGCTGCGGCACGACGCCTCGGAGAACCCGGCGGCGCCCCGGTACACCGCGACCGTGCAGCCGCCCGGCCCGCACTCCCCGCCCGGCCTTATCGCGTCGGGCATGGTCAACGGGCAGCGGTGGCAGATGACCGTGAGCAAGCCGGGGGCCGGCGGGGCCGGCCCCGGCCAGCAGTTCGCCCTGGCCTCCGGCCCGGCCTTCGGGCCGGACGGGCTGAGCAGCTCGAGCCCTCCCCTCGCCCCGGACAGCACAGATCCGGTCTCGTTCAACGCGACGTCGAGCGGGCCGAGCCAGGCACAGTTCGGAGCGGTCCGGGCGGATGTCTCCTACATCAGGGTCCGGCTGGGCAACGGCATCCTGCTCACCCTGCACCCGGTGAAGGTCTGGGGCGTCCGCGAGGTGGCGTTCGCCGTCCCGGTGGGTGCCGCGATCACCGAGGCGACCGCGTACTCGCGGCACGGCGTGATCGCCACCGCGATCCCGTTCAACTACCCGGGCGGGATAGCCACGTTCAATGCCTGGCTCCGGCCCGGCCAGCACGGGCTGAGCCGTGCCATGGGCCTGATCGGCACGGGCAGGGTCTCCGGCCAGGCCTGGTCGGTGACGGCGTACCTGGGTCCGTGGGGCATCTGCCTGGAGGGCGGCGCGCCGGGGACCAATGCGGGGGGGTGCGTGCCAACGACATCCTCGCTGGGCACGAGCCTGCTGTTCCGGAGCGCCGGGACTCCCGGGGTGGCCGGGGGGACGGCGTCGGCGTCGGTGGCCCGGGTCGTGGCCTACCCGTCCGGTGGCGCGCCCGTCCAGGTCCGGCCGGTGACGGTCGGACCGCAGAAGTTTTTCTCGTTCCCGCTGCCCGACGGGAGCAAGGCGGTGCGCTGGAAGGCGTACGACAGCTCGGGGAACGTGGTCGCGTCCGGGACGAGCCGACTCCCCGGATCGTAAGCCGCCGGACATGGGAACGGGTGCCCGGTCCCGCCGTTCCGGGACCGGGCACCCGCGCCGGTTTTCTTGGGTTAGCCGTTGGTGACGGTGTTGCCCGTGGTGGTGCTGCTGCTGTTGTTCTGGGTCGGAGTCTGGTCGCAGTGCCGGGTCACCGTGGAGCTGATGTTGCCGGTGCTCAGCAGGCCCAGCGCACCCGACACGCCGTCGACCGGGACCTGGACGACACCGAGACCCGCGTTGACCGGGACGTCGTTGTTGCAGGCCTGGACCGGCAGCTGGTTGCCGCTGACGTCCACCAGGCTGTCGTTGTTGAAGCCGCTGGTGTTGTTCGGGCCGGCAGCGTGGGCCACCGGCGCGGACACGCCGACGAGAGCAGCCGTCGCCACTGCGAGCGCGAAGGCGCGGTTCTTACGAGACATGCTTGTCTTCCCCCAAAAAGGAATTTACGGATTCAGCACGCGGTGGCCGCGTGACGGTGCGTGTTCAAGCGGTGACTCTACATGACCGTCTGTAGCCGGGGAGACATGTTTGGAGCGACTCGCCGGAGATATTTCTGGCGAGTTCCCGGTGATCAGCGGAAATCGCGGCTGGCGACGGCGCCGGCAACGGCCCCGGTGGCGGTGGCAGTGGCGGACACCGCGACCCGGAGCGGGCGCAGCGTGTCCGCGACCAGGTTGACGGCCCCGCCGGCCCCGCCGGCACTGCCAGCACTGCCAGCACCGCCGGTCCGCTCGACCCGCCCCCAGACGAGCAGGGCGGGCGCCACCGTGGCGGCCGGCTGGTGCCGTTCCCACACCGGCGGCGGGCAGATGACGTTCACCATGCCGGTCTCGTCCTCCAGGCTGAGGAACACCACGCCCCGCGCGGTGGGCGGCCGCTGCCGGTGGGTGACCAGACCGGCCACGGCCACGTAGGCGCCGTCGTCCGCCGACCCGGACCTGACGGCCTCCGCGGTCAGCACCTGCCGCGCGTCCAGCGCCGTCCGGATGTGCGCCACCGGATGGGTGCCGTACGTGCTGGTGGCCCACAGGTCGGCCAGGGTCTCCTCGGCCGGCGTCATAGCCGGCAGCGGCGGCGCGGTCAGCCCCGTGACGGTGCCGGGCAGCTGCCCCTCGCGCAGCGAGGCGGCGGCTCCGGCCGCCCACAGCGCGGCGCGCCTGCTGAGCCCGAAGCAGCCGAACGCGCCCGCGGTGGCCAGCGCCTCGAGCGCCGCGGCCGGCAGGCGCGTCCGGGTGGCGAAGTCTTCCAGGTCCCGGTAGGGGCGGCCGGCCGGGACCCGTTCGGCGGCCGGGGTGCCCAGGTTGCGCACGGCGGACAGGCCGAGCCTGATGGCCGGCCCGGTCTGGGCAGCAGGGCCGAAGCCCTCCAGGGTGGCCAGCGCGTCGCTGGCGTTCACGTCCACGCCGCGCACGGTGACCCCGTGCCTTCTGGCGTCGTTGATCAGGCTGTGCGGGGCGTAGAACCCCATCGGCTGGTTACGCAGCAGCGCGGCGGTGAACGCGGCCGGGTAGTACCGCTTCAGCCACGCGCTGGCGTAGACCAGGTAGGCGAAGCTGATCGCGTGCGACTCGGGGAACCCGTAGTTGGAGAAGGCCAGG
>Ga0070699_100000140_pt1 | contig 67871 bp, 61 predicted proteins | sample KBSK1503metaG_FD_65473 | JGI IMG/M metagenome (GOLD analysis project Ga0070699, IMG submission 65473) | Corn, switchgrass and miscanthus rhizosphere microbial communities from Kellogg Biological Station, Michigan, USA - KBS K1-50-3 metaG | ecosystem: Host-associated > Plants > Roots >... | reverse complement strand
GGCGGCGGGAACTTCGCTATGGACCGTGGCGGTCAGGCTCAGGCTGTCGTGGTCCTCCAATCCGAAATCCAGCAAGACCACGTCCGGCTTCGCTTCGCGGACCTTCTTGAGGGCCTCCTCGACATCGGCGAATGCGGCCAGCACCTTGAACCCGGGCTGGGCATGGATCATCGCGGCGATCCCTTCGCGCAGCAGGCGGTTATCGTCGATGAGCACCAACGCAATGGGAGCTTCCTCCCGGTCGGTTCCGGCTCTCCGCGGCGCGTCGGCGATCCGTGGTGGTTTCCGTTTCATGCCTGGAGTGTGTGAGGGAGGCAGAAAAATATATTGCAGCGCGACAGTCCGCCAGATTCGCCGCCGCGGAGCGCCGGTCGTGCTGACCGTCACCCCCCTCGGGAATGCCCTGAGCAGGCCCCTCGTGATATCGTTCAGACAAATCCGGATGCCGTTCGGTCCCCGACCGCGGAGAGAAACCGTGGAACCAGCCGTCCTGACTGCTCTGACCCACTGGGAAAGCTTCTACGTCATCGTCGGCTCCTCCGGGGCCGCGCTCACCGGGCTCCAGTTCGTAGTGATTGCCCTGGGCGCCGAGGCGCGGGCGCTGCGCAGCCCGGAGCTGGGCGCCTTCGGCACCCCGACCGTCGTCCACTTCTGCGCGGTGCTGCTCCTCTCCGCTATCTTGAGCGCCCCCTGGCATGCGATCTCGGGTCCCGCCTTGCTGCTCGGCGCCGCGGGTGTTGCGGGGGTGGTGTACACGCTGATCGTCGCCCGCCGCGCCCGGCGCCAGACCGGCTACAAACCGGTGATGGAGGACTGGATCTGGCACACCGTCGTCCCGCTCCTTGCCTATGGAGCGCTGCTTGCCGCGGCGGTCATGCTGGCGCGCAACCCCGTGCCGTGGCTCTTCGTCATCGGCGCCACGTCGATCCTCCTCCTCTTCACTGGAATTCATAATGCATGGGATGCGGTCACCTTCATTGCGGTCGAACGGTATCCGGATCGAGAACCCTGAGCCGGCGCTCCGTGCATGACGAGACTCCCTGACCTCCTGAGCAACAACCGCCGATGGGCCGAAGCGGTCAAGCGCCGGGACCCGGGCTTCTTCGACGGCCTCGCTCGCCAGCAGGCGCCGCGATATCTGTGGATCGGCTGCTCGGACAGCCGGGTTCCTGCGAACGAGATCGTCGGGCTCATGCCGGGCGAGCTCTTCGTCCATCGGAACGTCGCCAACATCGTGGTGCATTCCGATCTGAATTGCTTGTCGGTATTGCAGTACGCGGTGGAAGTGCTGCGAGTCGAGCATGTCATCGTGTGCGGGCATTACGGATGCGGCGGAGTGGAGGCGGCCTGGCGGCGCACGCCCCTGGGCTTGATCGACAACTGGCTGCGCCATGTCCAGGACATCGTGGATCGTCACTCCCGCCTCTTCACTCGCGCCATGACGGACGCCCAGTCCGCCGACCGGCTCGGTGAGCTGAATGTCCTGGAACAGGTCGCGAATGTCTGCCGGACCACGATCGTTCACGACGCGTGGCGCCGGGGGCAGCCGCTGGCCGTCCATGGGTGGATTTACCGGTTGCAGGACGGGATCGTGCGCGATCTCGGGTTGTCGGTGGCGAGTGAAAGCGCCCTGCTTCAGGAGTATGAGCGGGCCTTGTCCGCACTGGCGGGAGGATCGACATGAGCCGCGTGCCGCCGGTCACTGACCAGGATCATGTGCAGGGTGGTCCCGGCGCTGTGGTGACCATGATCGAATACGGCGACTTCGAGTGTCCGCATTGCGGCCGCGCGTACCCGGTCCTGAAGCGGGTCAAGGCGCGTCTCGGGGAGCGGCTCCGGTTCGTCTACCGGCACTTTCCCCTCGCGGACGTCCACCCCCACGCCGAACACGCCGCCGAGGCCTCCGAATCGGCGGGGGCGCGCAGAGGCGCGGGCGCATTCTGGGCCATGCACGATCAGATCTTCGAGCATCAGGACGCGCTCGACGACGCCAGCCTCGCGAGTTATGCGATGCAGGCGGGTGTCGATGGGAACGCGGTGTTATCGGATCTCGCGGAAGGGCGCTACCGCCAGCGGATACGCGACAGCTTCAAGAGTGGCGCCCGTGCCGGGGTGAATGGAACGCCGACGTTGTTCATCGAGGGCATTCGCTATGATGGCTCGCCGGACGAGGCGAGCCTCGTCGCCGTCCTCGAGCGGGCGGCGGGCGTCGGGCCCTGATCGTCTAGCGGATGCCGCCGCGGGTTCGGCCGCCGCTTCCCATGGCCGGCGGTGCCAGGCGGTTGACCGCGGCACCACCACCGCGCCGACCGCGCGGGTTGAGCTCGTCGCAGTCGTCGTCGGGTCTTCCCATGCCGCCGCGGATGATGATCCCCGGGCCCCGATTCACCACATCCGGTACCCAGCTGGTCCCGGGCATCGGGTGATACTCGCTCCCATCCGCGGCGCGCGCGACTCCGAACACGGGAGCCGACGGCGCCGTCGCGAGCCGAAGCACCGGTTCCGGCGCCGAGCTCGTGGTGACGCTCACGGCATGGACGTGTTCCTCGGCGGGTATGACGGCCGGTTTCGTGGCCGGGGCCGCTGCGCCGGCGGTCCGAACCCGGAGCGCACCCCTCTCTGACTTCACCACGACTTGCTCAGTGGCGCGCCCCGCCTCGAGGTCGGACACGACCGCACTTCCCTGGGAGGCCGGTTCGGCCAGCTCGATCTGCCGGGAGCCTGCTGTGGCAGCGGCTTCGCCACCCGAAGAGGTCGGCTTGGAACATGCTCCCAGCCACCCGGTGGTTACGATGGCTGCTGCGATGAGGATGCGTTCGCGCACTGGCTCCTCCTACCCCACGGGTGACAGATTGAATCCATTCGAGGCCACAACTGTCGATCGGCCCGCATATGTTGCGCCATCTGGGCGGACCCCGTCAACACCCGGGTCGCACCGCATTTCTCGATCGCGCCCCGTCACCGGGATGACACACTCGTGTCCCACGAGGCGGACATGACCGCTGTATCCTACTCCGTTCGGGCCTGGGCGTCACTGTTCCTCGTGCTCCTGGCCGCTTGCCCGGCCCCGCCGGCCCGGGTCGTCCTGAACGACACCGCCCTCGCCGATACCCTGAAAGCCAGGATCGAGGGGGCGTACGACTTCAGCCGCCCCGGCGTCGTCGAGCGAATGAACGCCCTCTATCCCGATTCGGGGCTCGTGATCTCGGCCAGTGGCGGCCACATCATCTCGTCGGCCGATTCGCTGCGGACCGGCATCGCCTCGTTCTGGCAAGACGTCGGGAAGAACATGCGCGACCCGAAATGGGTCTGGGGTGACGTGTTCGTCGACCGGCTGGACGATGACGCCGCCGTGCTGACGGCGACCTGGTCGATTCCCCACATTGCCCCGACCGGCCATCCGCATGTCATCCAGGGTGCATGGACCGCGGTCTTCCGTCGTCTCGGCGGCAAGTGGATGATCGTGGTGGAACACCTCTCGGTCCCGCCGGCCTGAGCCATCCCCGGCTCACACATCACAGAGCGCGACGGCTTCCCGGAGCGAAGTCAGCGGATCCCGGCTCGGCACGAACTCGTGCGCCAGGTAGCCGGTGAATCCCTTGTCCGCGATCGCCCGGGAGACCGGCCGCCAGTTGAGCTCCTGGGTGTCATCCAGCTCGTGTCGCCCCGGCACGCCGCCGGTATGGAAATGGGCGATGTGGACGAAGGTGTCGCGGATGGTGCGGATCACGTCGCCTTCCATGATCTGCATGTGGTAGATGTCGTACAGCAGTTTGATCCGGGGTGACGCCACGCCTTCCACTACCTTGACCCCGAACGCGGTATGGTCACCCATGTAATCCTTGTGATCCACTTTGCTGTTGAGCAGCTCCACGCAAATTGTGACGCCGTGTTTTTCGGCTGACGCGGCCACCCGCCGGAGGCCGGCGATGCAGTTGGCGGCGCCCTCCTCGTCGCTCCGCCCTCTCCGGTTTCCGAACATCGCGATGAGGTTGGGGACGCCGGCGGCAGCGGCCAGGGGCAGCGTGCGCTCCAGCTCTTCCACCAGCATGTCGTGCTTGGTGGGGTCGTTGAAGCCCGTGCCCAGGAAATCGCGCCGCTTGGTCGGGTATCCCATCGAACAGACCAGTCCCGCGTCCTTCACGACCGGCCACTCTTCCGGTTGCAGCAGATCGACGGCGGAAAGGCCGATGCGCGCGCACTCGCGGGCAAATTCTGGAAGGGGGATCTTTGAATATGGCCAATACGACACCGATTGCTTGAGCCGGCCGGCCAGAGGTGGTGTTATTTCTTGCCCGCTGCCTGTTGCCTGCTGCCTGTTGCCTGTTGCCTGTCCGCAGCCTGTTGCCTGTTGCCCTACTCCGATTCCCGCCATTCCCAGGAATCCTGCCACTATTTCTCGCCGCTTCATCAGAACCTCAGGCTCTTGAGGTATTCGTAGCCGACCTTCGCACTGTCGAAGGGGGAGCCCGGCGTCACGTCCTGCTCGTAGAAGTAATGCTTCACCCCTCCCTGGCTTGCCCGGCGGAAACTGCGCGCGAAGTCGATCGTGCCCGTTCCGAGGTCGGCAAATCCCCCGTCTGGCGCCATATCCTTGATGTGCAGCAGGGGAAACCGCCCCGGCCACTTCGCGAAGTACGCCAGCGGATCCTTGCCCGCCTTGGTGATCCAGTAGAGGTCCATCTCGAACTGGACCAGCTTCGGATCGGTTTCGGCAAGGAGCACATCGAAGCCGATCGTCCCGGCCATCGGCACGAATTCAAAGTCATGGTTGTGGTAGGCGAACTGGATCTTCCTTGCCCGCGAGGTTTCTCCAGCCCGGTTGAAGAGCGCGGCGAGGCGTTTCCAGTCGTCGATCGTGCGGCGCTCATCCGGTTGCAGGTACGCCACCACGATGTAGCGCTGGCCGATCGCCGCCGCCTCGTCGAGGGTGCGGTCCCAGTCGGCGCGGAGCGACTGCAGCGCCACATGGTTCGAGACCACGGTGAGCCGGTGGCGGCTGAGCATTGCGCGGAGCGAGACCGCGGTCCCGGCCGGAAACCCCGCAAACTCCACTTCCTTGAAGCCGATCGCGGCCACCTTCGCGAGGGTGCCTTCGACATCGCGGGCCAGGTCGCGCCGGACGGTATAGAGCTGAATGCCGATGCGGGTTAACTGAGCCTTCAGCCTCCAGCCTTCAGCCTTCAGCCAATGCCCAGCCCCCAACCCCCAACTCCCAACCCCCAGTACCCTGAGCGCGTCTCTCCGCTTCACAACTCATTCCTCTTCATCGCTTCCACCGCCATCGCCACTGCCCGTGCGGTGATGGCCATGTAGGTGATGGACGGGTTCTGGCATGCCGAGGAGGCCATGCACGCCCCGTCGGTGACAAACACGTTCTTCGCGTCCCAGAGCCGGTTCTGCCCGTTGAGCACCGAGGTCTTCGGGTCGCGTCCCATCCTCGCGGTACCCATCTCGTGGATGCAGTGTCCCGGCGGGTTCCGGGAGTCGTGGGTCCGGATATTCGTCGCGCCGGCCGCGTCGAGCATCTCCGCCGCGGTGACCTGCATGTCCTGGAGCAGTGCCCGCTCATTCGGACCCCAGGTGCACTGGACCTTGAGCGCGGGGATTCCCCACTTGTCCTTGAGCGTCGGGTGGAGCTCGATCAGGTTGTCTTCCCTCGGCAGGCATTCGGCCCAGCCGCTGATCGAGAAATTCCAGGGCCCGAGGCCGCGCCGGAAGAGCGCCTCCTTGAATTCCTTCCCGAACCCGTTGCGCGGCCGGCCGAGACCACTCCGGCCCGCGCCGCCCTGGAAACCGTAGCCGCGGACGAAGTCGGGATGCTTTTCCTTGACGTTGCGGAACCGGGCGATGTAGATGCCGTTGGGACGCCGGCCATAGGAGGTCTGGTCCTCCATGCCGGGGATGGTGCCGCTCGCCCCCGCGCCGTAGGCATGGTCCATCAGATTCTTCCCCACTTGCCCGCTCGAGTTTCCCAGTCCGGTCGAGAACCGCGGCGTCCTGGAGTTGAGCAGGAGCCGGGCCGACTCCATCGTCGAGGCACAGAGAAAAATCAGCCGGGCGCGGAATTCGAGCGGCTGCATGGTGACGGCATCGATCACGCGGACGCCGGTCGCCCGGTCCTTCGATTCGTCATAGATGACGCTCTCGACCACGCTGTCGGGCCGGAGTGTCAGCCGGCCGGTGCGCTGCGCCGCCGGAAGCGTGGATCCGATGCTGGTGAAGTAGGAATGCGTGATGCATCCCCGCTCGCAGGGTCCGCAGTAATGACACGCCGCACGGCCGTTGTGGTTCCGGGTGAGGATCGCCACCCGGCCGATGGTCAGCATCCGCTCGCCGCCCCATTTGGCCAGCAGCTTGTCCCGCACCACGCGCTCGGCGCAGCGCATTTCCATCGGCGGGAGAAACCGGCCGTCGGGAAGCTGCGCCAGTCCCTCCGGCTGTCCGCTCACCCCGATGAATCGCTCCACGTGATCGTACCAGGGCGCGATGTCGGCGTAGCGGATCGGCCAGTCGACGCCGATCCCGTCCCTCGCGTTGGCCTCGAAATCGAGATCGCTCCAGCGATAGACCTGCCTCCCCCACATGATCGATCGTCCGCCCACCTGTCGCCCCCGGAACCATGCGAACGGCTTGTCGGGATCGTTTTCATAGGGGTTGTCGCGATCGTTGACGAAAAACTTGGAGCCCCACTCGTCGCATGCATAACAATCCTTCTGCACCGGCTGGTCTCGCTCCAGCGCCTTGCGATCGCCCCGGCCGCGGAACCGCACCTCCCACGGCTGGACATGCTCCACGTAGTCGCGACCCGGGTCGATATTCCGGCCCGCTTCCAGCACGAGCGTCGTGAGCCCCCGCTCGCACAGCTCCTTGGCGGCCCAGCCTCCGCTGATGCCGCTGCCGACGACGATCGCGTCGTAGGCCGTGTCCTGGGGGGGCCTCATCCCCCGCCTCCCACCGGCACGCAACCGTCGAACCGGCCCGGGATGATCGGCATGGTCCGCTCCGCTTCCGCCACCTGCTTCGAGGTGACGTAGCCGAACACTATGCCACTTTTGATCGCGGCGTATGCGGCGGCGGTCGAGCCGGCGGGACCGGTCTCCGCGTCGACGAGGGTCAGAAAGGCCAGGCGGCTCGTCTCATCGAGCACGGCGAATGGTTGTCCATGCGCTTCCCGGCATCGCGCGTCCCAGGCGTCGATTCCGGTCAGGATGGCCTGACGCTCCCGATCGGGATACCACTCGGCGAGGAGGAGATCGACGAAGGCGGGCGCGCCGACGTCGACGGCTCCCGGCGTACCGGTGCGCGGAATCACCGTGTCGGCAAGCGCCGTCACCAGCGCCATCTGCGCCGGCGAGAGCGCGCGTCCTCCGGCCTGCGATGCGCGGACGTGCAGCGCTTCGCCGGCCGCCAGGCGCTCCGTCGCGGAGAGCGGGACCAGGAGCGGTCCGATCGCCGCCGTCCCGAGCACACTGAGCATTTCTCGTCGGTGCATGGAGGAATCCTACCTTACGCGGAAAGGCACCGCCACCTACGTTTGGACTCCGTGCCTCTTGCCCAGTTCCTCCGCGTCAGCAAGTCCTTCGGCGCCACCCGGGCGGTGGACGCCGTATCGTTCGACATCGCCCGCGGCGAGTTCTTTTCCCTTCTGGGCCCGTCCGGCTGCGGAAAAACCACGACGCTCCGTCTCCTCGCGGGCTTCGAGCAGCCCGATGACGACGGCGGCGACATCCGGATCGGCGGAATCTCCACCCTTTCGTCGCGCCCGTACGAGCGCAACCTCGGGATGGTCTTTCAGAGCTATGCCCTCTTCCCCCATTTGACCGTCGCGCGGAACGTCGCCTTCGGTCTCGAGCGCCGCCGGGTTCCCGGCGCCGAGATCACGCGGCGGGTTGCCGAGGCGCTCGACACCGTCCAGCTCGATTCGAGGGAATTCGGCGGCCGCCGTCCCGCCGGTCTTTCCGGAGGACAGCGTCAGCGCGTGGCGCTGGCCCGGGCGCTGGTACTCGAACCGGAGATGCTCCTGCTCGACGAGCCGCTCGGCGCCATCGACGAAAAGCTCCGCCGGGAGATGCAATTGGAGCTCCGCCAGCTCAACCGGAAACTCGGCATCACCTTCGTCTACGTGACGCATGACCAGGACGAGGCGCTCACGATGTCGGACCGGATCGCGGTCATGGACCGGGGCCGCATCGCCCAGGTCGGGTCACCGGCCGAGATCTACGAGCATCCGCGCACCGAATTCGTCGCGACATTCATTGGCGAATCGAACCTGTTCGAGGGGGAGGGTGGTGCGCGCATCGCGATCCGCCCCGAGCGCACGCTCCTCATCGCCCGCGAGGAGGCGCCCCCCGCCGGATACCGGCTGCTTCCGGGCACGGTGGAAGACGTGATCTACCGGGGTGAGATGCTGCGCGTGCTGGTGCGGCTGGAAGGAAACCGCCGATGCACCGCCGCGCTGCGGAACGAGGGACAGCTCTCCCGCCCGCTTCCCTGGACGCCGGGAACCGCCGTGTCGGTGGGATGGAAGCCGGAAGACGCCCGCGTGCTGGCCGACGTATGACGATCCGGCGCCGGATCCTGGGCGCGATGACGCGGCGGCCTGCGCTGGCGACCGCCAGTCTGCTCCTGCCGGGGGGGTTCTGGCTCGCGGTCTTTTTCGTGGTGCCGATGCTACTCATGCTCGGCGCGAGTGTGATGCAGCGCGGCATCTACGGCGGTGTCGAGCCGGGATTCACCCTGGAGCACTACCGGCGGTTCCTCGATCCCTTGTACCTGCAGGTCCTGTGGCGCACCATCGCCTGGTCGGCGCTGACCACCACCGTCTGCCTGCTGCTCGGATTCCCGGTGGCCTGGGTCATCGCAGCGAGCCGGCGGCACCGCTCGCTGCTGCTGTTTCTGGTGGTGCTTCCGTTCTGGACCAGTTTCCTGGTCCGCACCTTCGCGATGATTTTTCTCCTGCGGGATACCGGGGTGATCAACTCCGTCCTCATGGGCATGGGTGTGATCGAGGAGCCGATCGCGTTGCTCTATACGCCCTTCGCGGTGCTGTCCGGCCTGGTCTATGGCTTCCTGCCGTTCATGGTGCTTCCGATCTATGCGTCGCTGGAAAAGCTCGATCCGGCGCTCCTCGAAGCCGCGGAGGTGCTGGGAGCGCGCCCCCTCGCGCGTTTCGTCCGCGTGGCCGTTCCCCTGTCGCTCCCCGGGATCCTCGCGGGAATGCTGCTCGTCTTCGTGCCCGCGATGGGTTCGTTTCTCACGTCGGACCTGCTGGGCGGAGCCAAGCAGGTGATGATCGGCAACCTGGTGCAGAACCAGTTCACCACGGCGAGAAACTGGCCCTTCGGAGCGGCGGCGTCGTTCGCCGTGATGGCCGTCGTGCTCGTCGCCGTCATGCTGTCGCTCCGGCTGCGGGACCGCGACCCGTCCATCCGGTGGAGCCGGTGAAGCGGGCGCCGGGGTGGATCATCTTCGTCGCCGGGGGCGTGTACCTCCTGCTGCATCTGCCGGTGCTGGTGCTGGTGCTGTTCAGCTTCAATGTCTCGCGCTATTCGGTGCGCTGGTCCGGCTTCACCTTCGACTGGTATCGGGTCCTCGCCGGACGGGCCGATCTCTGGCGCGGACTGCGTGCGAGTCTCATCGTGGGATCGGTGTCCACGATCGCCGCCACCTGTTTCGGGACCCTCATCGCGCTCGCGCTGGCCCGGCGGCGCGTTCGGGGGCGGCAGGCCCTCGAGGGCCTCGTGTTCCTCCCGCTGGTGACGCCCGAGATCATGGTGGGGATTTCGCTGCTGGTGCTCTTCGTGCTGGCCGGCGTCCCGCTGGGACTCGGCACCATCACCATCGCCCACATTGCCTTCAACATCTCCTTCGTCGCGGTCGTGGTGCGGGCCCGGCTCGACGGCATGGATGTGCACCTCGAGGAGGCGGCGCTCATCCTGGGAGCCGACGAGCTGACCGCCTTTCGAACCGTGACGCTTCCGGCGCTCTGGCCCGGCATCCTGGCCGGGGCGCTGCTCGCCTTCACGATGTCGTTCGACGATTACGTCATTACCTCGCTGGTTTCCGGGGCCGGCTCCTCCACGTTGCCGGTGGTGGTGTACGGCATGGTGCGGCGAAACGTGGAGCCCACCGTGAATGCGATCAGCACGATCATTCTGCTCGGGACATCGCTCCTGATCTACGGCGCGGACCGGCTCGCGAGGACCCGGTGACGACGCGAAGGGAGTTTCTCGCCTCCGCTACCGTGCTGCTCGGCGCGTGCGGCCGGAGCCGCCATGATACCCCCCCGGCGGGAAGCGAGGAGCTCGGCCCGCTCGAGACTTCCCTCAACATCTACAACTGGTCGGACTACATCTCGTCCGATGTCGTTCCGGGATTCGAAAAGGAATTCGGGGTGCGGGTGACGTACGACACCTACGAGAGCAGTGAGGAGATGGTCGCCAAGCTGCACGCGGGGGCCACCGGATACGATCTCGTGGTGCCGACCACGTACGCCGTCACGGCGCTCATCCAGACCGGATTGCTCGCGCGGCTTTCGCGCCGCCACCTCGACAACCTCGCGAACCTTTCCCCGGTGTTTCGCGGGCTGGCGCATGATCCGGAGAATGCGTACACGGTGCCGTGGCAATGGGGGATGACCGGCATCGCCTGGCGGAAGGACCTCATTGCCGAGGCGCCGAGAAGCTGGAACGTCTTCCTCGATCCGTCGCTGGCGGGCAAGATGACGATGCTCGACGACCAGCGGGATGTCATCGGTGCCTTCCTCCGGTACCGGGGTCATTCGATCAACTCGGTGGATCCGGAGGAGCTCGCGGCAGCGAAACGCGATGCGATCGCGGCCAAGGCGAACCTCAAGGCCTATCTGTCGGCGCCGGTGAAGGGCCAGCTGATTGCGGGAGACGTCCGGCTGGCTCAGCTCTGGAACGGCGACGCTGCCCAGGCGCGCCGGGAGCAGCCGGCGCTGGCATGGATGCTCCCGGAGGAGGGGGGTACCCTCTGGATCGATTCGCTGGTCGTCCCGAAGTCGGCGCCACATCCCCGCGCCGCGCACGAGTTCATCAATTACACCCTGCGTCCCGACATCGCGGCCGCCATTTCCGCAGCCACGGGATACGGCAGTCCGAACCGGGCCGCGATGTCGCTGATCGACAATCCGGTGGCGTTTCCCGGCCCGGACGAACTCGCCCGGCTCGAGATCCAGAGGGATCTCGGCCGGGCGGCGGAAGCATGGGATCGGATTTGGACGGAGATCAAATCAGGGTGAGCGGTAAGCAGTGAGGGGTAAGCGGGACGAGCATTCCCCGCTCACCGCTCACCGCTCACCGCTTACCTCTCACCGCAGTTTACATCTTGTGAACGGCAAACCCCGCCACATGCACGTCGAGGTTGTGATTCACCCGGAGCCCGACCAACCCACCGACGTCGCCGTTCGGCGCGTCGATCTCGGCGACCTGCTTCCCGTTGACCTTGAAGGTCAGCTTCTTGGTCGCCGCGTTGCCGGAAACCTCGAGCGTATTGGTCGCCTTGCCGGTCGAGTCTTCCTTGACGACCGCGTCACTGGCCAGCCAGCCATTCCGGTTTCCGCCGGTGGTCAGGTTGGTGGACGGCGCACCGACGGCGCCACCCTGGCGGATCGAGAACATTCCGTCGCCCCGAATGATCAGGTAGACGTAGGAGGCCGTCGGGGCGTTGATGTCCTTCCCGGCGACGAAAATGCCGAAGGCTTCCGGATGGGTCGGCTTTTTCGTCTGGGTGAAGGTCGCCACCGTATGGAAGGAGCCCGCGACGGCGTCCGCCGAGCGCCAGAAGATGCCCGAGGGACCGGTCGTGACATGCAGACCGGGTCCCATGGGCCCGAACTTGAGATTCTTGAGCGAGTCGGTGGTCCGATCCAGCCGGGCGGTCCAACCGGCGGGCATCGTTCCGCTCCCCGCGACGTTCTTATCGGGATCCGCCGGATTGCCCTGGGCAGCGAGCGGGGTGGCCAGGAAAGCGGTCAGGGACAGCACGGTCACGGCACGCATAGCAACACCTCGATGGGGGGAAAGGGATCGCCCGGTCCCCGCGGTTGCGGTCCAGCCGGGGGGACGGGTAAAATACCGCTTCACACCGGGGGGGGAACCATGGAGACGTTCGGAGTCATTTTCGCCGCACTTGGCGCCGGCATGATCCTGTTCGCCCTCACATACGTCACCCTGCTGGTCGGGGCGATCGTCAACGGGATGGTCGTCCTCATTTCCGGACCCCTGGTCGACAAGCTCGTCGACCGGAAACGCTAACCCGTCGTCGGTGCCTCAGGACCGTCCAGCCCCTCGGGGTCGGGCATACTCGCCGATCGTAACGCCCCTTCGAAATTGATCTTGAGGCTGTTCATCCCCTCCCGGAGCCCCCGGACCTTCATCTGGTGGCCGCCACTTCGGCGTGCCAGCATTCCCATGATCCCCATGGTTTCCGTCAGGGCTGTCAATCCTACGGTGTTGGTGGCTGCTTTGGATTCGTCGAGCAGCCGGGTGAGCCGCCGGAGGACAGTCTCATCGACCCGCATTCCGGCGATTTCCTCGACCAGCCGGTGGATCTGCTGGAATTTGGGGGGGAGGGTCTCCAGGACGGCCAATTGGGCCTTCTGCCGGGGGGTCAGCTTGTCGGTCATCGTGCCTCGGGGTAACTCTCAACGAGCAGGGAGTTTGGGACGTACCACTCGGTTGGCCTCCCGGCGCTTCCGGGGCGCTCCGTTTCTCTGTCCGGACCGGTCAGGCGCATGAAAATCTCCGACATTTCCATCCAGCGGCCGGTCTTCGCGAGCATGATCAGCGGAGCCCTCGTGTTGTTCGGCGTGCTCGGATACAACGAGCTGTCGGTCCGCGAGTTTCCCGACGTCGACCCGCCCATCGTTTCGGTGTCGGTGACCCTGCGCGGCGCCAACCCAGCGGTCATGGAATCCGCAGTGACCGACGTGCTCGAGGAGCAGCTCGCCTCGCTCGAAGGCCTGCGCACGATGACAAGCAACAGCTCCGAGCAGTCGACCAACATCAATCTCGAATTTAACCTGAACCGGCCGATCGAAGACGCGGCGCAGGATGTTCGCGATATCGTGGCGCGGGTGCGCGGACGGCTCCCCCAGGAAGTCGAAGACCCGGTGGTGAACAAGCAGGACGCCGATGCGCGGCCGATCGTCTTCGTCGGCCTGGAGTCGAGCCAGCACGACCTGCTCCAGCTTTCCGAGATCGCCGATCGCATCCTCAAGCCCCGGCTGCAGACCGTGCCGGGCGTCGCGCGGGCCGACGTGCGGGGCGAGCGCCGCTACGCGATGCGGATCTGGCTCTCGGTGAGCAAGCTCTCGGCCCACGATCTCACGGTGCAGGACGTGGTCCGCGCCATCCAGGCCCGCAACGTCGAAATCCCGGCCGGCCGGATCGAGTCCGACCGCCGGGAGTTTTCGGTCCGGTCGCTGGGCGAGCTCAAGACGCCGCAGGAATTCGCCGCCATGGTGGTGGCCAGCTCGAATGGGCAGGTGGTCAAGCTCGGCGACATCGCCAAAGTCGAGCTGGGCCCCGAGGACGAGCGCAGCATCTTCCGATTCAACGGCCGTCCGGCGGTCGGGCTTTCGGTGGTGCGGCAGTCGAAGTCGAATCTGGTCGAGGTGGCCGACGCGGTGCGCGGGGCGCTTCCCGATCTCATCGCGGCGCTACCTCCGGGGGTCACGGCCAGCCTCGGATACGATCAGTCTATTTACGTCAAGCGGTCGATCAAGGAAGCGGAGGAGACGCTGATCCTGGCCGCCGGGCTCGTCGTGCTGATCATCTTCCTCTTCCTCCGGAACATCCGCGCCACCGTCATTCCCGGTCTGGCGATCCCGGCGTCGATCGTGGCGACGTTTGCGGTGATGAACGCCCTGAATTTCTCGATCAACAACCTGACGCTGCTGGCGCTCACCCTGGCCATCGGCATCGTGGTGGACGACGCGATCATCGTCCTCGAAAACGCCTTTCGGCACCAGGAGGAGCTGAACGAACCGCCGGAAGAGGCGGCGGTGAAGGGCACCCGTGAGATTGCCTTCGCGGTGGTCGCAACCACGATTTCCCTGGTGGCGGTCTTCACGCCGCTCGCATTCCTCAAGGGCAGCACCGGGCGGCTCTTCAACGAATTCGGCATCGCGGTGGCCGCGGCGGTCGCCATCTCCGGTTTCGTGGCGCTGACGCTGACCCCGATGCTCTGCGCCAAGATCCTCCGGGTGCCGCCCCGGCACGGTGCGATCTACCAGACCCTCGAGCAGAGCTTCAAAATCACCGCCAGCGCCTACGAGCGCGCGCTCGGCTTCGCCCTTCGCCACCGGTTGATCGTGCTCGGCGCCTCGTCGGCGCTCGTGGCCGCCGCAATGGCGGTGTTCCTCGGTCTGAAGCGCGAATTCGTTCCCCCCGAGGACCGGGGCCAACTCCAGGTCCAGATCACCGCGCCCGAAGGCTCGACGCTCGCCTATACGGACCAGTACCAGCGGCAGGTGGAGCAGATCCTCAACGCCGTTCCGGAAATCGCCAATTACACCAGCACGGTAGGCGGCGGGGGCGGGGGCGGGGGCGGCGGCGGAGTCAATCGGGGCCAGATCTTCGTCCGGTTCGTGGATTGGTCGGAGCGGAAGCGCTCGGTGCAGCAAATCATCGAGGAGCTCCGGCCCAAGCTGGCGCAGGTGTCCGGGGTGCAGGCCTTCGCGAACAATCCGCCCGCCTTCGGCGGTTACGGATCGCCGGTGCGGTTCATCATCCGGAATCCGAATTTCGATTCGCTCTTCGTCGGGATCGACGCGATGCTGAAGCGGGCCCGGCAGGTCAAGGGGCTGACCAACGTGGACACCGATCTCAGGGTCAACAAGCCCGAGCTCGCGGTCTCCTACGATCGCGACCGCGCCGAAGACCTGGGCGTCCCGGTGCGCGACGTCGCCAGCACGATGCAGGCGATGCTCGGCGGCCAGCGCGCGAGCACCTTTACCCGCAACAACAAGCTCTATTACGTGATGGTGCAGCTGTCGCCGGAGGAGCGGGCCACCCCCACCGACATGAGCGGCCTCTCGGTCCGCGGCCGGGACGGTGAGCTCATCAAGCTCGAGCAGCTCGCCTCGGTCAAGGAAGGCGTGGGGCCCCGCACCCTCAATCACTACATGCGGGTGCGCTCCGCCGACATCTCCGCCGGACTCGCCGCGGGCTTCACCCTCGGCGAAGCGCTCGATTCTCTGCAACAGATCGCCTCGGAAGTCCTGCCGACCGGCTCGACGGTGGCGCTTGGCGGTGAGCTTCGGGAGCTGTCCGAGAGCGGCAGCTCGCTGTATTTCGCCTTCCTCCTGGCGCTGATCGTCGTCTTCATGGTGCTGGCATCGCAATTCGAGTCGCTGGTGCACCCCTTTACCGTGCTCATGGCGGTGCCGCTCGCGGTCACCGGTGCCATCTTCACGCTGTGGATCGCGGGATCGAGCATCAATCTCTACAGCCAGATCGGCATGATCCTGCTCATCGGGCTCGTCACCAAGAATTCGATTCTTCTCGTGGAATACACCAACCAGCTCCGGCTGCGGGGCATGGACACCGTTGCGGCCCTGCTCGAGGCGGGACGGATCCGGCTCCGGCCCATTCTGATGACCTCGGTCGCCACCATCATGGGTGCGGTGCCGATCGCGCTGGGCCTCGGTGCCGGATCCATCAGCCGGCGCCCTCTCGGGTACGCCATCGTCGGCGGTGTGCTCTTTTCCACCGCGCTGACGCTGTTCCTCGTGCCGGTCGTCTATTCGCTGATGGAGGGAGTGCGGATGAAGGCCGGCAGCAGGCGCGGGAGCCCGGCGGCGTCGCCCGTTCATCCGGTGCACGGTTGATGCTCGCGCTGCTTCTGACGCTCGCGGCCGGCGTGCACCGCCAGGCCGCGGACACGATGCCGCGGATCACCCTCACCGAGGCGCTCCGGCGGGCGGCCCGGCTCGATCCGAACTACGTGCGCGCCCTGGGCGCGGTCGACAACGCCGCCTGGGCGCGGCGGGCCGCCATGAGCGCGATGATTCTCCCGTCCATTTCGGTCGGCTCCGACTACACCTCGTTCTCCACCAGCCAGTTCAATGTCGGCACCGGGGCGCCCGCCCGGACTAGCGCCACGGCGCGCATCGACGCCCGGTTCGAGCTCTTTGCCGGCGGGCGCAAGTTCGCCACGCTGAGCCAGACCGGGGCGGATCTCGAAGGCGCGCGGGCCGGCGAAGAGCAGCAGCGCTTCCTGACTGCGCTCAATACCGAGGCGGACTTCTACTCGGTGCTCAGCAATCACGAGCTGGTGGACGTCTCGCGTGACCGGGTGCGGCGGGCGCAGGAACAACTGGTGGTGGCGCGGGCCCGGGTGATGAGCGGCGCCGCGGTGCAGACCGACTCCCTCCAGCTCCTGCTCGAGCTGAACCGGGCCCGGGTCCGGCTGCTTCAGGACGAAGCCCAGCTTCGCGTGGCGCGGCTGGCGCTGGGGCAGCGCGTCGGCGCGGCGGGCGGCATCGATGCGGTTCCCCTCGACTCGGCGCGTGCTCCCGATCTTCCGCTCACGCTCCTCGAAGCCATGAATCAGGCGGTGGAGCAGGGGCCCGAGTATCGAGTGGCCCGGGCCAACGAGCGCTCCGCCGAAGCCGCCGTCAAGGCCCGCCGCGGGAGCTACCTTCCGTCGGTCTTTCTCAGTGCCAACGAGACGACGTTCGGCGACAATTTCTACCCGGTGGGGCTGACCCGCCGCACCCTGACGGTGAGCCTGAGCTACCCGCTGTGGGACAACGCCAACCGCGAGCTCGCGTACGTGCGCGCGAAGAACACCCGGGAGCTGGCACGCGCCGTCCGCGCCGACCTGGAGCGCGCCGCCGAAGTGGATGTCACGTCGGCGTGGGAGGCCTATCAGACGGCGCGCGCGACGACCGACTACTCGGAGCACGGCCTCGTCATCGCGCGGGAAAACTTCCGGGTGCAGGAAGCCCGGTATCGCGCGGGGGCCAGCACCATTCTCGATCTGATCGACGCCCAGTCCAGCCTGACGCAAGCGCAGGCCGAGCTGGTGCAGGCGCGATATGCCGCCCGCCTCGCCCTTGCAGGGCTCGAAGCGATTCTCGGCCACCGACTCTTCAGCGACAAGGATTCTTCGTGAGGGTACTCGGGGTAGCAATGCTGGCGGTGCTCGCGGGCGCCTGCGGAACGTCAGGGGCGCCTGCCGCCGGCGCTACCGGAGGAGCGGCCGGCCGCCCCGGTGGTGGGCGCGCAGGGGGCGGTCCGGTGCCGGTCGAGGTGGTCCTGGTCCGGTCCGATACGGTGATCGACGCCATCACCGCCACGGGACAGATCGAGCCGCTCCAGTCGATCGAGCTCCGTCCCGAAGTCGACGGGCGGCTGGTCGATATCATGGTGCGTGAAGGTGACTTCGTGGCCCAGGGAACACCGCTCTTCCGGGTCGATGATGCCGAGCTCAAGGCCCAAGTCGCCCGCGCTCAGGCCGACCGTGACCTGGCGCAGCAGGCGCTGACCCGGACCCGGGCCCTTCTGGCCGACAAGGCCGCCGCGCCGGCGGATGTCGAGCGTGCCGAGGCCCAGATGCGGAGCACCCAGGCGTCGCTCGATCTGCTGGAACTCCGGCTCGCCCGAACCACCGTGCGGGCCCCGTTCTCCGGCGTTACCGGGCAGCGCCTCGCCAGCCTGGGAGACTACGTCAACAGCTCGACCCGGCTCATCACCCTGCAGACCGTGAATCCCCAGCGCGCGGTCTTCCAGGTGCCGGAGCGCTATGCCGAAAAACTCAAGGTGGGGCAGCGGGTCCTGTTCCGGGTCGCGGCGCTGCCGGGTCGTGACTTCGCGGGCACCGTGGATTTCGTCGACCCCCGGGTGCAGCTCCCCAGCCGCACGATCACGATCAAGGCGCTGGCGGCCAATCCCCGTCGTGAGCTGGCGTCGGGGATGTTCATCGAGGCGCGGCTCGAGACCGCCACCCGGACGGCGGCCCTGGTCATTCCGGAAGATGCCGTCAGCCCGTTTGCCGGCGCGATGTACGTGTGGGTCATCCAGGACGCCAAGGCGCAACGGCGCGAAGTGGTGCTGGGCGTCCGCACGCCGGGCTACGTGGAGATCGAGCAGGGGCTCGAGCTGGGGGAACAGGTGGTGGTGGGGGGAACCGACCGGCTCCAGCCCGGCACCGAAGTCCGCGCGAGCGTGGTGGACCGGGATCCCCGGCGCCCGGTGGAGGATCGTCCCGCCGCCGGTCGGGACAGCTCAGCGCCGCGCCCGTAAGCTAAATACTGCTCGATTTATATTAAATAATATGAAATTAAACATAAACGTTGCCTTTTTAGGTCGCCTATTGTAAAATTGCCCATCCCAACCCCTCCCCACGAGTCACCGCGGAGCCCGTCCCGATGCTCGACAATCTCAGAGATTTTCTGGAAATCCCCTACGACCGGCTCGAAGAAATGAATCTGGAAGCCAAGGCCGAGCGCCTGGCCCGGACCAACGTGGACAAGATCCGCGAAAAGCGGATGAAATACCTGAGCGACGAGAAGCGCATCAAGGCGGTCACGGTGTGCTTTGCCGATCTCGAGGGCCGGCTGCACATGCTGGACTACGACAAGAAGTTTCTGCTCAAGTCGGCCGACAACCTCACCTTCGACGGCTCCTCCATTCGCGGGTTTTCCCAGCAGGCCGAGTCCGATCTGCGTCTCGCCATCGACTGGCCGGCCACCTATTGGCTGCCGGCCGACGTGTTCGGTCCCGGCAAGGTGCTGGTCTTTGCCGATGTGCTCGAGAAGGACGGATCACCCTACGTGGCGGACATGCGCGCCAAGCTCAAGAGCTATCTCGATCGGCTCTACCAGAAGGACGGCTACACCTGCAACGCCGCGAACGAGATCGAGGGGTTCCTGTTCAAAGGGCGGGATGCCGAGCGGCGCTATTACGAGACCGGCGGCTTCGAGTTCCCCAGCACCGGTGGCTACTATCACTCGCTTCCCGGCGATGCGCTTCGCCTGTTCATCGACACCTCGGCCGAAGTCCAGCGCGCGATGGGGTTCGCCAACGAAAAGGATCACCCCGAAGTGGCCCCGTCGCAGTTCGAGATGAATTACGGCTATACCGAGGCGAGCATCGCCGCCGACCAGGTGCTGCTCTACAAACTCATCTGCCGACAGGTGGCCGCGCGATTCGACATGACGGCGAGCTTCCTGCCGAAGCCGGTGACCGGGGTCAACGGCAGCGGCATGCACACCAACCTCTCGGTGAGCCAGAAGGGAAAGAATCTCTTCTGGGAACCGAAGGGACCCGACAAGCTCTCGAAGATGGGCTGGAAGTTCATCGACCGGATTCTGACCAGCGGACAGGATATCTGTCTCCTCTTCAATCCGAGCGTCAACGCCTATCGCCGTCTCGACCCCCACTTCGAGGCGCCGAACCAGATCAAGGCGTCCGCGGTGGACCGCGGTTCGATGATCCGGATCCCGATCGGCAACGACAAGTCGGCCCGGATCGAAGTTCGCTCGATCGCGCCGGATGCCAATCCGTACATCGCGATTTATACGATGTTCCGGACCGGCTTCGAAGGCCCGATCGACAGCAACAACGGGGAAAAGCGGCGGGACCGGACCAAGTTCCTGCCCGACAACATCTACGACGGCATCCGGCTGTTCAAGGGCAGCAAGTTCGCCGCGGATCTGCTGGGGGAAACGGTGCACAAGCGCTACGCGGACCTGAAGCTGGCCTCCGCCGATCGCTGCCCCAAGGCGCTGGGCGCGCTCATCAAGGTTCCGGAGATCCAGTTCCACCATGAGGTGACGAACCAGTATCTCTGGAGCAAATTCTAGGAGCCGGCAATAGGGACTAGGCTGTGGGCAGTGGGGTACTGCTACTGCCCTGGAGCGGGCGGTGAAGGAAGCGCTCCGTCTGCTCGAGCAGAGCGCGGGCGGATCGGTTTTGCTATTCGCTGCGCGCGAGCTTTGCCATCAGGCGCTCGAGCACCGCGGGCAAATCGGGGCGGACGGACAGGACCGGACTCACCGGGTCCCGGCTCAGCTTTTTCAGCCGTTTCGGCGCGGTGACCATGGTGTGCTGCGAGATATCCAGCTTCTTGTTCACTTCGCGCCATGCGAGCGGCATCGACACCGGTGCGCCCGGCAGCGGCCGCGCGCTGAACGGCGCGACGATGAGCTGTCCATGCCGGTTCTGGAGATAATCGAGATAGACCTTGCCCTCCCGGCCCTTGACCTGCCTGACGATCGTCGAGATCTCCGGCAGCTCGGCGACGACCACACGGGCCAGGAGCTCACCCAGGTCGCGGGACTGGTCGAAGGTGCACTGCTGTGCCAGCGGAATGAGGATGTGGAGTCCGGTCGACCCGCTGGTCTTGACGAAGTGGGGCAGCTCCAGATCCTCGCACAACCGGTGCAGCGACAGCGCCACCTCGACGACGTCCGTGAAGGGCGCGCCCTTCGGATCGAGATCGATGACGCACCAATCGGGCAGCTCGAGTGAATCCACCCGGCTGGCCCAGATGTGCAGCGGTATCGAGCCCATGTTCGCTACATAGAGCAGGGTCTCCACATTGTCGCACACGAAGTAGTTGACCTGCCGCTGGGTGTCCTCGCTCCATATCGGCACGGTGCGGATCCACTCCGGTGTGAAATCGGGGGCATCCTTCTGATAGAATGATTTCCCCTCGATCCCGTCAGGGAACCGGGTCAGCACCAGCGGGCGGTCCTTGAGGTAGGGCAGCAGCCAGGGGGAGACCTTACGGTAGTATTCGATCAAATCGCCCTTGGTGTATTTCTCGGCCGGCCAGAACACTTTTTTCAGATTGCTGAGCGCGACCTCCGGCGTCCGCACCACCCGAGGAGCCGGCGGATCGTCCGCGGCTTCGGGCGCGCCCACGACGTCTGTGCCCTGCCGCTCGCACTCCTCCGGTTTCTTGTCATCGCGGAAGTGGAGAAACACCGGCTGGCGGAGCAGGCCTTCCCCGGTCCATTCCATGAACTGCACTTCGCACACCAGGGTCGGCTCGACCCACGTCGTGTCTTTGCTCTCGGGTATGGGACGACGTGCCGGCACTTTCTCTCCGGACGGCCACGGCCTCGGGCCGTTGCAGGGCGGGGTCTTTCGCGTCTTTGCCTCCAGGACTTTCCGTAGCTCGCCGAGCTGCTTGTCGCTGAATCCCGAACCGGCGCGACCTGCGTAGACCAGCTCGCCCTCCACCCGATCGCCCAGCTGCAGTGCACCGAAGCCGCCCCGGGATCCCTTCGGCGCGGTGAACCCGACCACCGCGAAGTCGGCGGACTGCTTCACGCGGATCTTCACCCAGTTGGGTGTGCGACCGCCCTTGTAGGGCGCGTCGGCCTTCTTGCCGACAATACCCTCCAGCCCCAGTGCCGTCACGTGCTGCATGAGCGTCTTGCCGTCCTGCTCGAAATGATCGACGAAGCGGATCGGGCCCAGCGGTGGCAGCACCATCCGGAGGATCCGTTTGCGCTCGGTCAGCGGAAGAGCCCGGAGGTCGCGGTCCTCGAAGCCGAGCAGGTCAAAGGCGTAAAACACGGCCGGAGACTCCGCCGCCGCTCGACGCACGTCGATGGCTCGGGAGAGGCGGGCCCGCTTCTGCAGGGCCTGAAAGCTGGGCTTTCCCTGCGGGTCGGGGATCACCAGCTCGCCATCGATCACCGCGCGCGGCACCGGAAGCGCCTTCACCGCGCGTGCCACATCGGGAAAACTGTCGGTGAGATCGTTGCCGTTCCTGCTCTTCAAGGCCGCCCCGCCTCCGTCGTGGGTGGCGAGGGCCCGGTAGCCGTCCAGCTTGGGCTCGAAGACCCAGCCTGGCTTGGCGAACGGTTCGTCCCTCGGCTCCGCCAGCATGAACTCCACCTTGGCCGGATCGACCCGCCGCGCCGGAACCCCGAGCCGGTCCAGCTCGGCACGAATCCGGCCGGCCGGTGTGTGTCCGGCCCCGAGCTCCTCCACCGTGAGCCCGGAGAGCACCGACTCTTCCGGAAGCGGCACCGGCTCCGATGCGGCCCAGGCATCGCGCTCCTTGATCAAGAGCCAATCCTTCTCCGACTTCTTGATCTTCACCAGGGTCCAGCGTCCCTGGAGCTTGTAGCCCTTGAGGTCGAACAGCAGCTTGCCCTTGCGAAGTCCTTCGAACGGGTCTTCGATCGGGATCCACTCCCCCCGATCCCAGACGATCACCGCCCCGGCACCGTAATTCCCCTCGGGAATCAGCCCTTCGAAATCGCCGTACTCGAGCGGGTGATCCTCGACGTGGACCGCCAGGCGCTTGTCATGGGTATCATAGGAGGGACCCTTGGGGACCGCCCAGGACCGCAGCACACCCTCCATCTCCAGCCGCAGGTCGAAGTGCAGCCGCCGAGCCGCGTGCTTGTGAACCACGAAGAGCTTGCCCGGCCCGGCGTCGGCCCCGCCGAATGGCTCCGGCGTGCGGTCGGGCGAACGCTTGGCGCGATAAGCACTTAGCAGATCGGGTTTCGGTGCTTTACTTGCGTCCATGGCGGATTCTTCTTACCGTCCGTGTCCTTCTGGAGAGTCGACTATGCCTGCCCGGTCCATCGGTACCGCCACGATCTCGTTCGGCCTGGTGTCCGTCCCCGTGGAAGTCTATTCCACCGGAGAGTCGGCCGCCTCGGTGTCCTTCAACATGCTGCACAAGGACTGCGGCACGAAGCTGAAGCAGCAGTATATCTGTCCCAAGCACGAGGTGGTGGTGGACCGCGAGAACACCGTCAAGGGTCGCGAGTTCGCCAAGGGGCAGTACGTCACCTTTACCCCCGAAGAGCTCAAGGCGCTCGACGAAAAAGCGACCAATTCGATCGAGGTGCTTCAGTTCCTGCCGCTGTCGTCGGTGGACCGGCTCTATCTGGATAAGGCCTACTACCTGGGGCCCGGCAAGGGCGGGGACAAGGCCTATCGTCTGCTCAGCGAAGCGCTCAAGAAGACCGGGCGGGCCGGACTGGGCCAGTATGCTGCCCGAGGACGCCAGCACCTGGTGCTGCTCAGGCCTCGGGACGGGGTGCTGGTGATGGAGCAGCTCTACTATGCCGACGAGCTGCGCTCTCCCAAGGAAGTGCCGCTGGGTGAAGGAGAAGTAAAGCCGGCCGAGCTCAATCTGGCGGTGCAGATCATCGAGCAGGGAGCCACCGAAGAGTTCCAGCCGGAACAGTACCGGGACACCGTGCGGGAGCGGGTGCTCGAGGCGATCCAGAAGAAGGTCGAAGGCCAGGAGATCACGGCGGAGCCCGAGCCGCAGAAGGGCGCCAAGATCCTCGACCTCATGGAAGCGCTGAAGGCGAGTCTGGCCAAGGGCGACAAAAAGGAGGCCGAGGCCAAGGCGGAGCGGCCGGCGAGGAAGAAAGCGGCCGGGGGACGCTGATGCGGATCCTGGCCGGGACGAGCGGCTGGTCGTTCAAGGAGTGGAAGGGCACTTTCTATCCCAAGGACCTGCCGGACGACGGCATGCTGGGTTTCTACGCCGGCAGGTTTCCCACGGTCGAGATCAACAACACGTTCTACCGGATGCCCAAGGAGAGCGTCCTCCTCGACTGGGCGTCCAAGGTGCCCCCATCGTTCCGGTTCGCGATCAAGGCGTCGCAGCGAATTACCCATCATGGCCGGCTCAAGGACGTCGCCGACTCGGTGGAATATTTTACCCGGGTGACGAATGAGCTGGGCGAGCGGCGCGGGCCGACGCTCTTTCAACTTCCACCCAACCTGAAGAAGGATCTGCCCAGGCTGACCGAGTTTCTGGAGATCCTTCCGCGCGGCTGGCGGTCGACGTTCGAGTTCCGGCATTCGAGCTGGTTTGATGACGACGTGTATGAAGCGCTGCGCGCCAAGGATGCCGCGCTGTGCATTGCCGACCACGACGACTTCGAGACGCCGGCGGTGCGGACGGCGAGCTGGGGCTATGCGCGCCTGCACCGGCTGAATTACGACGACGCGGCGCTCGCGGCCTGGCGGGAGCGGCTGGCGGGTCTCGGCGCCGAGGAAATGTACGTATTCTTCAAGCATGACGAGACCGCGGGGTCGGGGCCGGGGGCGGCGGAGGCATTCACCCGGGCCGCGGCGGGCTGAGCTGCAGGCCAGATGAGAGAGATTCATTACCAGCGACACGTAGACGTTGCTTTGCATCTTGCCAAAGACAGAGTTGTCGAGCACACCGTTTCACCTATACGGGTTCGAGAACGATCGATTGCGGGGACACATTGTCGGTAGACGGTAACGACGCTCGACTCCGTCGCTTCTATGAGTTGCCGTCGTTCCGCTCCGCCCGGGCCGTATTCACGCCACTGGGCATCGACACCGAGGTCCCGCCGCCAATCGCCGAGGTGATTCGGCGCATTGACCAGTGGAACACGACCAGCGGGGAGCGGCTCCGAAAGATTCCGTTGCTCTCGCCGGCGCGGCGATTCCTTGCTGTTGCCGGGGTCGTCTCCACCTGCCTCAAGCTGATCCGAGCCACCGACACTGTCGCCATTTACGAGTGGCTCCGGGATCCGGAGACCGACCCGGACCATCTCCAGATATTCGCGCAGGTCCGGACAGGATTCCTCGAGCGGTATGACGGCCTGATTCGCCTGCTCGGCGACGTGGCCACGGAAGCCGAGATCGCCCGCCCGTCCGAGGTCGGCAACCTCCGGTCGCTGGCCAGAAACGCCCTGAAGCTGATGAGGCTGCTCGGCGCCGAGAGCCTCGCGAGCCGTGTCGCGGTCGTGTTGAGCTTCGGCGTATTTGCCTGGCGCGAGCGAGCTTTTCTCCTCGCCGTCTTCGGCCGACTCCTTCGCTCCAATCCAGCCCTTCCGTTCGGCTGGGGGAACCGGCGACTGGCCCGACGGATCAACGCGAAAGTCGGCTTTGCCGCCGTCGATTACACCCGGGCGGAGGACCTTCGGCAGGCCCGCCGGGCACTCCGGTCCGGGGGCGTGCGCGGCCCCGCGGCCGACGAGTGGATCGTGCGGGCCCTTCGATTGGCGCACGACGGCTCCGGACGGGCCTGGAAGGGTTTACTCCGGCTGACCGAGTTGATCGATTACGGCGACCTCGACCCGACCGGGCCTGATTTCGATTCGCGCTTGAAGGGTTCCATGACCGACGGGGTCCACTATACCCATGTACCAGGGGGCGAAGTCGTGGTACGCGACTATCGAATTGGAGCCAAGCTCGCCGTTCTCGATGGGAAGGTCGACAAAGGCACCGGCAAGGTCGCGCTCACCCAGGGTGGCGGCTCGGTGGTCCCCGGCATGTTTCGCCACAGCCAAGCCGGCATCGAGGCCGGCCGCAAATACCTCGAACCGCTCGACCGCTTCATGATGTCGATGGTCACCGCGGATGGAGCGGACCACAAGACGCAAAAGAGCGCGTTCAACCGATATTTCGGGTGGGGACCCGTGCTCGATACCGCTCCGTTCGTCGAGGCGACGCTCCGGCGGCTGCTCGACGGGGCGGTCGAAAAGGCAGCGGCGAAAGGCGGGGTCTTCGATTTCAAGATGGATGTCGCCTTTCATTTTCCGATCGCGGTCATCTGCCACATGCTTGGCATCGCCCAGGCGGACGCCTTCCGGGTGCAGGGTTGGACCGAGGACTTCGTCCGCGCCCTCGACGCCGGGACCGGCATCTCGCCGGCGAGCATGGCGACCGGCAATCGCGCGACCCGGCACCTCGAGGACCATCTGCGAGCCATGATTCGCCGGGCCCGCGATGGCGGCGACGTCGACGGAATCATCGGGGACCTCGCCCGGAAACGCCTGCCGTTCGGCGACGACGTACTGCTGGCGAACCTGATCGTGCTGATCTTCGCCGGGTTCGAAACGACCACCGGTCTGCTCTGCATGGGCATCAACGAGCTGCTCCAGCGCCCCGAGCAGTGGGACTACCTCCGGTCGTGTCTGGTCGGGGGGGCGGAGCTCGAGGTCGATGGCGAGACCGTGCGGGACAGCGAGCTGCGCTGGTCCCTCTGGGCGGTTGGCGCCGTATCGCTCGATCCCGCCGACCAGGAGCGCCTCAGCCGGTTGCAGAGCCAGCTGACGCGATCACCGGCGCTGGTCGAGCGTAGAGCGGCTCTCGAGAAGCAAGAGCGATGTCTCGAAGTCGCCGTGGAGGAGATGTTGCGGTACACGGCGCCTGGGAGCGTCATTCCGCTCGCGATGAACGAGGACCTGGATGTCACGCTGGAGGAAGATGTCCAGATTGGCGGCCGGGTGTGCCCGGCCGGTGCGACGATCCGGTTCGAGAAGGGCCACATCGTCAATGTCGCGGTCGACGAGCTCAACCGAAGATGCCCGATGGGATCGGGCAGGTTCGACGCTGGTCCGACCGGAGGCTTCGACATTTCGCGAGACGACAACAAGCACCACTTGAGCTTCGGCCGGGCCCACTCCTGCCTCGGCGCCCGGCTTGCCACCGAGAACACGAAACGGGCGCTCCAGGCCGTCATTCAGCGCTTCCCACACCTGCAGCGCGCAGGCGATCCCGAGCCCCAGCGGTTCGACCTGTTCAACGGACTCGCCACGCTTCCGGTCCGGATTGGCGACAGATCGGGCAGAGCCCCATCTGCGACTGGTCCGTATTCACCCGTGACGGGCTCCATCGCGACGAGCTTGTGTTCGACCGTATCACTTACCGCAATCGCGAGGGGGGGTCCGACCTGGACCGGATACGCCCGCAATACCTAGCGTCCATCGGCGGTAAAACGCCCTTGGGTATCGAGCCGGATGGTGGAGAGCCCCTGCGGTCGGAGGCTCGGTGCTTCTAATCGCTCGGCGCGACAGCCATCCGGCGTGATCGTCGAAGGTTGTTGCCGCCGCATCATGTCTCGCCCCCCCGGTGACCAGTTGCCGAGGTCGTCCCGGACTCGACCGGTGAACGTGTAGTTGGTTTCCGGCTGGAGTGAGCAGTGTTGATCACCATTGCACAGTGGTGATTTGCCCAAGAGGCCGAAGTACTTAAGACTTTCCGGGCGGCCGCGGGGTGAATCCCATCTCGGTGAGAAAGCGGTGTCCCCCGGTCGGCTCCTGCTTGCGCCGCTCCACCCGGGTCATCACCAGCCGGTCCTTGGCGCGGGTCATTCCCACATAGAGCAGCCTCCGCGACTCCTGCAGCTCGGCCTCCGGCATGGCGCTTCCGTCCCTCGGGACGCTCAGCAGCTGCCCGTCTTCCGCTCCCACGATGTACACCCGCGAAAACTCCAGCCCCTTGGTCGAGTGCAGCGTGAGCAGGTTCACCCGTAACGCGAGATCGGGGTCCTTCTCGGCGGCGTCAGAGCGCGACAAGGCGACCCGATTCAGAAATTCGCGAAGCTGGTCGGCCAGCGGCAGGTCGGACGGAGCCTCCAGCAATCGCCGCAGCCGCGCCATCGCGCTGGGATAACGCTCGTCGGCTGTCCGCTCTTTGCGGAGCTGTTCCAGCCTGCGCATCCCGCCGAGGAGGCCGATGACCTTTTCCACCGACGGTGCGTCGAAGGCGCCCGGCGCGGCGCGCTGCAGGCGGTAGTACTCCAGGCAATCGCTGTACCGGCCCAGCGCGAAGCTCCGGGCGATTTTCCAGAATCGCTCCGCTTCGCCGGTGAGCCGTTCGGGATCCGACAAGGCGAGCGCCAGCCCGAGATAATCCAGCAGATGCACCAGGGCGGTCTTCCGGGCCCGGGCCAGCTTTTCGGACTGAAGACGGACAAACACCAGCGCCAGCACCCGCGCGTCCTCGTAGGCCCGGTGCGCCCGCGGCAGCTCGATCCCGAAATGGTGCGCCAGATCTCCCAGCTTCCGGCTGCCGGGGTGCAGGGCGCGGGCCAAGGGCAGGGAATCGAAGGTGACGAAGTCTCCTCCCTCGACCAGCTCGCCCCCCAGCCGGCGGAGAATCGGGAAGTCGAACCCATTGCCGTTGTGGGCCACCAGGATGTCGTCGCCGCAGAACTTTCTGAATGCCGGCCACACCAGGTCGAGTGTGGGCTGGTCCCGGAGCTCCTCGTCCGAGATACCGTGGGTCTGTCGCGCTCCTTCGGTGACCGGCACACGGGGGCGGACCAGCTGTTGATACTGATCCACCACCTGACCATCCCTGACCCGCACCGCGCCCAGCTCCACGATGTCGCAGGTGGCGGTGTCCTTGTCCGTGGTCTCCAGGTCCACCACCACGAAATCCCGGAAGGCATCCTGGAGGGCACCGGTGTGGACCATCTGCAGCGCCTTGAACAGCCCCAGGCTCAAGCCATACCCGCCGCCGTCCCGGGCAGTAATCACCACGTCGTCCGGACCAGGCCCGCCGGATTCGTCGAGATACGCCACCGAAGTGATGCCGGCGCGGAGCAGAAGCCCCGAGAGCGCGAGCTCGAGCCCTCCCATTCGCGGCAGCCATACCCGCCGTCTCCCGAAGAGCGCGCTGCCGAGCCGGCCGGCGAGTGCAACGACGCCGGCATCCGAGGCCGGATCGGTCAGCTCGTCATGGCGGTCCTCCAGCACCGTCCGATACTCCCCGACACGCTGAGACAGGAGATCCTCGACCAGCCCGGCCAGGGTGGAATGCCTGCGGCCCAGCGCCGGAAGATTCTGCAGCGCATAGTCCGCGCGGCGAAGCTTCTTGCCCTCTTCGTCGTCTTTGCCAAGCCGCTTTGCCACGGCGCGCATCCACGTGACCGGCTCGATCTTCCGTCGCTCCGCGTCCGACACGATTCCCGACCACAGTGTCGCGGGCAGGACTACCCGCGCGAACGCCTCCTGGCGCAACGGGTCTCCCGGCTCCGCAATCACCCTCAGCGCGGTCACCAGATACCGGACCACCGGGTCGTCCTGCAGGGCGCGCCCCGAAGCCATCCGGCAGGGAATTCCCGCGCTGATGAACTCGGCTTCCAGCGCATCTCCGATCTGGTGGCGGCGATAGAGCAACCCGTACTCTCCCCAGGGGAGACCGGTGCGGGCCTGATCCGCCACCAGGTCGGCCAGCAGCCAGCGCGCCTCGGCGTGTTCGTCCTCGAATCCCAGTACGCTCACCGGATACTCGGATTCCCGCTCTGCCTTGAGCGCCTTGTCCGCGAAGAGACTGGGGTTTTGCAGCAGCAGCCGCCGGGCCGACTCGAAGATCTGCCGGGCGGTCCGCCGGTTTTCATCGAGCAGGACGATGTGATCGAGCCGGAAGTCATTGAGGAATTGGCGCAGCACCTGCGGGTCGGCGCCGGTCCAGGAGAAGACCGATTGCTCGTCGTCTCCCACCACGAACAGGTTGCGATGCCCTTCGGCGAGCCGGCGCACCACGGCATACTGGTTCGGGGTCAGGTCCTGGAACTCGTCGACCAGGACGTAGTCCCAGCGCGCGGCGATCTGGTCGGCGATGTCGTCGTATTTCGTGAGCAGTTCCGCGGCCCGGGCCACCAGGTCATCGAAATCGAGCAGATTCCTGTGCCCGAGATGCTCGCGATAGCGGTTGAAGAGGCGGAGGTCGTCGGGAGTAAGATCGACGCCTCGCGCGCGGTGGAGCCCGAACCGGGTCAGCAGCCAGCCGCGGCGCTTTTCCCAGACGCCGAGGCGCCGCAGGACGTCCTTCTGGTACTCTTCGTCCGCGATGCCGAAGCCGCGGCGCGCGCCCACCCACTCGCCGTGTTCCCGGAGAATCTCGGCGCAGAGCGCGTGCAGCGTCCCGCCCTTGATGCCCCGGCCCCGCTCCCCCAGCGCCTTCTCCAGCCGGTCGGAAATCTCCTGCGCGGCCTTGTTGGTGAAGGTCACCGCGCAGATGCGGGACGCCGCGAATCCCCGCTGCTCGATGAGAAAGCGGATGCGCTCGATCAGGCAGAATGTCTTGCCGGCGCCGGGGCCGGCCAGCACCAGTACCGGCCCGAGGGGAGCTTCGATTCCTTCGCGCTGGCAGGCGGAGGGGGCGAACGCGGGAGCGATGGCGGCGGTCACCGAGCGGCCAATGCGCTGCCGAACTCGGCGATCCCGTCGGCCAACTCCGCCATCACCTGCTCGGCCGTTCGTCCGGTTCGCTTGGGGACTTTGAAGGAGTGATCGCCGTCGTCGATGAGATGCAGCGTGGCCCGCGACCCCAGCTTTTCGCAGACGCCGGTCAAGAGATCGAGCTGGGCAAATTCGTCCCGGGTTCCCTGAAGGAACAGCATCGGCACCTGCACCTGAAACAGGTGATCGGCGCGAGACATCCCCGGTTTGCCCGGCGGGTGGAGCGGAAATCCCAGAAAGGCGAGGCCTCGTACCCCCTCGAGCGGCGCCTCGGCCTGGGCGGTGCTGGTCATCCGCCCGCCGAAAGACTTTCCGCCCGCGACGAGTGGAAGCCCCGGCCACTCGGCGCCGGCGCGTTCCACGGCTTCTCTCACCCGGGCCGCGGCCACGGCCGGCGGGTCGGGCCGGCTCTTGTGCTGCTCCATGTAGGCAAACTCGTACCGGAGCGTGGCCACCCCGCGATCAAAAAGCGCCTGGGCGATGCTTTCCAGGAAGGGATGCCGCATGCCGGCGCCGGCTCCGTGCGCCAGCACGTAGCCGAAGCTGGGAGAGGAAGGCGTGCGTGCGAGCATCGAAGCTGCTCAGCGGCTTCCGAACCGTGCGGCGGCCTTGGCGCGGGCCTTGGCGGCCTCCACGTCCCGGTCGCGCGGAGCTGCCGTCGTGACCAATGAGTGAAGGAGAGTGCGTGCCACGTCGGCGGTTTGATCGACGGCGAGCTGGAACGCGGCCTCGTTTGCCTGTGAGGGCTTGGTGAAGCCGCTGAGCTTCCGGACGAACTGCAACGAGGCGTCTCGAATCTCCTCGTCGGTGACGGGAGGATCGAAGTTGAAGAGGGTCTTGATATTCCGGCACATGCTTCCGTTCCACGATTCGGGGCAACGGAAGTTTAACCGGGAGCTCACTCGTGCCGCAGCATCATCCGAATTTCTGCGTTATTGTTTGGGCATGCGCATTCGATTCCTGGTGGCCCTCGCGATCTCGACGGCTCATACACCGCTACCCGCCCAGCAGACCCGGGCCGAGCGCACCGGCTACGCCGAAACCTCCACCCATGCCGACGTTCTCGGCTTTGTGGACTCGCTCCAGCGACTGGGTGCCGGAATCCGGGTCGGGCGCCTGGGCCTGAGCCCGATGGGCAAAGTGCTGCCCTACGTCATCGCTTCCCGCCCGCTGGTGGACGCCCCCGCGCGCGCGGCGCGGACCGGGAAACCGGTGATCTACCTCCAGGGCAACATTCACGCGGGCGAAGTCGAGGGGAAGGAAGCGGCGCTCATGCTGCTGCGCGACCTGACCCTCGGATCGCTCCGGCCGCTGCTCGATTCCGTCATCCTCGTCGTCGTCCCGATCTACAACGCCGACGGTAACGATATGTTCGGGCCCCAGGCCAGGAACCGCTCCGCCCAGAATGGCCCGGCCAGCGTCGGCCTCCGCGCCAACGGCCAGGGGCTCGACCTGAATCGCGACTACCTCAAGCAGGAGGCCCCGGAAACCCGCGCTGCTGCGACATTGCTCAACGCCTGGGATCCCGACCTCTTCATCGATCTCCACACCACCGACGGCAGCTATCACGGGTACGTCCTCACCTACGATGCAGGCCTCAACCCGAATTCGTCGCCCGCCAACGATTACATCCGCGACAAGTTTCTCCCGGAAATCCGCACCCGGATGCGGGTCCGCCACAGGCAGGAAGTGTTTTCGTATGGGAATTTCCGGAATGCCGATCCCGATTCGCTGGTACAGGGGTGGGAGACCTATGACGCCCGGCCCCGTTTCGGCACCAACTGGATGGGCATGCGCGGCCGGATGACGATCCTGAGCGAAGCGTACTCCCATGCCGATTTCAAGACCCGGGTCGACGCGACGTACAACTTCGTGCTCGAAATCCTCCGACTCGCCGTGGCGGAGCGGGCAACGATCAAGTCGCTGAATCTCGCCTCCAGCCGGTTCCGGCCCGATTCCGTGGCCCTCCGGTCCGACTTCGCTCCGCCGACCCAGATGGACGTGATCGCCGAGCTCACCGAACGCGCCAACGAAGGAAGCGGGCCGTTCGCGCGAAGGCGCCAGACCGGGGTGTTCCGGACGATCCGGATGCCGGTCTACGACCGCTTCCAGGCGACGCGGAAAGAAGCCGTGCCCGCCGCGTATCTGTTCGGGCCCCAGCACGCCGAAGTCGCGGTGCTTCTCCGCGCCCAGGGAATCGAAGTCCGCCGCATCAACGCCGGCTGGTCCGCCCAAACGGAAGTGTTCCAGGTCGACAGTCTGATCGTGGATCCGCTCTTCGAGGGACATCGTACAATCCGGCTCGAGGGAACCTGGGGCGCCGGCGCTTCCGCCATGCCCGCGGGCTGGTTCATGGTGATGACCGACCAGCCGCTTGGGATCCTCGCCAGCTATCTCCTCGAGCCCGCGTCGGAAGATGGACTGGTCACCTGGAATTTCTTCGATCGAAATCTCCGCCGGGGCCAGCCGGCGCCGGTGCTTCGCGTCCGCTCGCCGCTCGCCGTTCCGTCCGAGATGCTGCCCTAGCACCGCATGCCGACCTCACGCCGCCGGTTCGTCCTCGGAGTTGCCGCGCTGGTCCCGCTCCCGTTTGTGGCGCGGCGGCTGCACGGCCTCGCGGTGGCGTCGCTGGATCCGGCGCGGCTTCGCGCGCTCGCCGCCGCCGTCCTTCCCGCCGACCTGGGTGCTGCGGGGCTCGAGCGGACGGTGCAGGGATTCGAGCAATGGCTCGCAGGGTACCGCGAGGGCGCCGAGCTCCTGCACGGCTACGGGACCGGGGAGATTCGCGTCACCGGCCCCAGTCCCGCGCTCAAGTGGGCGGCGCAGCTGGAGGCGCTCGGCGCGCCGTTCACGACACTCCCGGCGGGTGAGCGGCAGGCTCGGATCCGCACCGCGCTCGGAACCGGCCGTTTCGCGGGTTTTCCGTCCATCGACCGCGCGCCGCATGTCGCCGTCGGCCTCATGGCCTTCTTCTACGAATCGCCGGAGGCCACGGACCTCTGTTACGACGCCGTGATCGGCCGCAACAGCTGCCGTCCTCTCGCGACTTCTCCGCGGCCCCCGCTGCCTCTCGCCAGGAGGACCTGAGCGGTGCGGCCGGTGATCGAGAGCGACGTCTGCATCATCGGCTCCGGCATCAGCGCGGCGATGGTGGCGGAGAAACTCTCCGACATGGGCTCGGCCTCGGTCACCGTGGTCGAAGCCGGCGACGAGAGCAACCGCGCCGCCGAGCGCTACACCCTGCGCCGCCGGTACCTCGACTATGGCGAGACCCCCTGGCGCAACGATCACCTGGACGGCTTCGATGTCGACGGCATTCAGTCGCGGTCGATGCAGGTCGGGGGGCTCGCGATGCACTGGGGCGGGGTCACTCCGCGTTTCAGCCCCGAAGATTTCCGGGTTCGCACGCTGTACGGCGTCGGGCACGACTGGCCGATCTCGTACGACGATCTCGATCCCTGGTACCAGGAAGCCGAGGTGCGGCTCGGCGTTGCGGGCGAGCAGGGACCCGCCGAGCTCGACCCGCGCGGCGCGCCGTTTCCCCAGGCGGCCATTCCGCTGTCCTACAACCTCGAGCAGCTGCGCGGCTGGACGGACAAGGCCGGCATTCCCATGTGGAGCCAGCCGTCCGCCAAAAACTCGGTGCCCTATCAGGGCCGCCCGGCCTGCTGCCGGAACGACACCTGTTTTCCCGTCTGCCCCATCGGGGCCAAGTATTCGCCCGACCATACCTGGGATCCGCTCCGCGCCTCGGGACGGGTGACCCTCATCCCGCGCACCGTGGTGCGGCGGCTCGAGGTGGAAAGCCCGGGCAGCCGGGTCACCCGCGCGGTGGCGGTTGCGCGCGATGGCGGCGCGGAGACCGAGCTCCGCGCGCGGACCTTCGTCGTGGCCGCGGGTTATGTCTGGAGCAGTCATCTCCTCCTCCTCTCCGCGACCAGCCGGTTTCCCGACGGCCTCGCCAATCGCTCCGGACTCGTCGGCAAGTACATCGGCGGTCACCGGAATGTCGGTGGTTTCGTGAGTCTCCCGATGCGGCTGTTTCCGGGCCTCAATGAGCAGCACAGCCTCGTCAGCAAGAAGTTCATGCGGGTTCCGCGGAGCTCCCGCTATCTGCGGCACGACCTCCGGGTGTGGGAATCCGCCGCGGGGCGGGAGCCGCGGCTGGGCGACTCGACCGGCCGCCTGCTTCTGGGGGACGAATTGCTCGCCGACTGGCGCCGCCGAGCCGCCACCGGGGCGGCCCGGGTGCGCGCCTATTACGACGTCATTCCCGGTCGGGAAAGCGGAATCACGTTCGACCCCGTCAAGCGGACCCCGTGGAATGACCCGTTGCCCCGGCTCACTCTGCGGGACGATCCGGTCTCGGCGGAGCTGCGGGGGCCAAGCGAGTCGGCAATCCGGCAGCTCTTCGAGAGCATGGCGCGGGCGGGAGGCGGAACCGTCCTCTCGACCCGGAGCGACAGTTTCCAGGATCATCCCGCCGGCGGGTGCCGCATGGGAGACGACCCGGGAAGCAGCGTGACCGACTCCTGGGGCCGCACCCACGACCACGAGAATCTCTTCGTCGTCGGGGCGCCCACCTGTGTGTCGATGGGATGCGCCAACGGCACGCTCACCTTCTGTGCCCTCTCGCTCCGCGCGGCGCAGGAGATCGGCAGCGAATTCCCGTCCCGGCGCTGAGCATGCGGCGACTGTCGTTCACCCTGCACCTTGCCCTGCTGGCGCCGGCCGCCGTGGCGGCCCAGTCCGGCGAGTGGCGCGAGTACGGCGGTGACCCCGGCGCGATGAAGTACTCGGCACTCCGGGACATAACCCGCGAGAACGTCGGCCGGCTGGCCAGGCTGTGGCGCTGGAGCACCGGCGAACGGCGCGACACGATCGCCCGGGTGCGTCCGGGATACTTCGAGGCGACGCCGATCATGATCGGCGACACCCTCTACTTCCCGACCCCATACAACCAGGTCGTGGCGCTGGATGCGTCGACCGGGCGCGAGCTCTGGCGCTACGATCCCCGCGCCTATGCCGCCGGCCAGCCTCCGAACGGTATGGGGTTCGTGCATCGGGGGATCGCCGCATGGAGCGACGGCCGGGAGCGCCGCATTTTTCTCAACAGTCGCTGGCGGTTGATCGCGCTCGATGCCTCGACCGGCACCCCCATCCCCTCGTTCGGAACAGCGGGGGAGATCGACCTCACCGCCGGCCTCGGCCGCAGCGTCAACCGTCTGCATTACACCAACACCTCGCCGCCGGTGGTGTGGCGGGACCTCGTCATCCTCGGCAACGGGGTCGCCGACCGGCTCACCTATCGCGGCGACCCCCCGGGCGATGTCCAGGCGTTCGATGTCCGGACGGGACGCCGGGTCTGGTCGTTCGATCCCATCCCGAAGCCGGGGCAATTCGGGAATGACACGTGGGAGGACAGCTCGTGGTCCCGGGTGGGCCACACCAACGTATGGGCGCCGTTCACGGTGGACACGGGACGGGGTCTCGTCTTCCTCCCGGTCAGCACCCCCGGAAATGACTATTACGGTGGAGCCCGCAAAGGGGACAATCTCTTTGCCGAGTCGCTCGTGGCGCTCGATGCAAAGACCGGGCGGCGTGTGTGGCACTTCCAGACGGTGCATCACGGCCTGTGGGACTACGATCCGCCCGCGCCGCCCCTTCTCGCCACCGTCACGCGGAACGGGAGGCGGCAAGACGTCGTGGCCATGGCGGGAAAGACCGGATTCCTCTACGTGTTCGACCGGGTCACGGGAAGACCGGTCTGGCCGATCGTGGAGCGGGCGGTCCCCCCGAGCGATGTGCCGGGTGAGCGCGCTGCGCCGACCCAGCCGTTTCCGACCTGGCCGAAGCCATTCAGCCGGCAGGGAGTCACGGAAGACGATCTGATCGACTTCACCCCCGAGCTCAAGGCGATGGCAAAGGAAGTGGTCAAATCGTACCGGCTCGGGCCGCTCTTTACTCCCCCGTCGCTCGAGGGCACCGTTACGCTCCCTGGCGTGATCGGCGGGGCGGGATGGGGTGGAGGCGCCTTCGACCCGGTCTCCGGACTCTACTATGTGAAGGCGAACAATTCCCCGGCGTTGCACCGGCTTGCGCCGCCCACGCGCTCGGGAACGAATGACGCCGCCTATTCGTTCGTCTCCGGTGCGGCGCTTGGAATCGCCTCCTCGCCGGGTGATCGCTTCGAGCCCGAAGTCGGCGGCACCGTTCCCATTCTGAAGCCGCCCTATGGCACCCTGACCGCGATCGACCTGGCGAGCGGCGGACACCGCTGGCAGGTGACGGTGGGCGACTGGCCGCGGGTGCGCAACCACCCCCTCTTCAAGGGACTGAATCTTCCCCCGGTCGGCGTGGTCGGCTCCCCTGGCCCGATGGTCACGGCAGGGGGCCTCGTCTTCGTGACCGGGGGCGGCAGCACCCTGTTTGCCTTCGACGCGGCGACGGGAACCACTCTGTGGAGCGGCGAGCTCGGCGCGTTCGGCTATGCCGTCCCGATGACCTATCGCACCAGGGCGGGAAGGCAGATCGTGGTCATCGCGACCGGGGGTGAGGACGAGGAGGGAGTCCTCGTGGCGTTCGCGCTGCCGTGAATACGATTCGCGCCGGGATGGAAGCTCCCGACTTCACGCTGCAGTCCGATCGCGGGGAATCGGTCACCCTCTCCGACCTTCGCGGAAGGCCGGTGGTACTGTATTTTTATCCCCGCGACGACACTCCCGGCTGCACGGTGGAAGCCTGCGAGTTCCGCGATGTGTGGGATGATGTAGAGAAGGCCGGTGCAGTGGTGCTCGGTGTGTCGCCCGATGACGTGCCCTCCCACGGTCGGTTCCGGACCAAATTCCAATTGCCGTTCCCGCTCCTGGCCGACCCGGACCATCGGGTCGCCGAGCTCTACGGCGTCTGGGGAGAGAAATCGATGTACGGCCGCAAGTTTTTCGGAATCCTCCGCACCACGTTCGTCATCGATTCCAACGGACGCGTCCTCCAGGTCTTCGAGCGGGTCAAGCCCAAAGGCCACGCCTTGCGGGTGCTGGAGGTGCTGCGATGAGTCCCAGGCTTCTCGCGGCCGCCGTGCTCGCCGTCGGCTGCGCCTCGGGTACCGGCGGCGCCCGGCGGGTGATTCACCAGCCGGAGCCGGGGGAACGCCATCTCCGCAACATCCGCCAGCTCACCTTCGGCGGCAACAACGCCGAATCCTATTTTTCGAGCGACGGGAAGCGACTGATCTTCCAGCGCCAGGAAAAAGTGGACGCGGGGTGCGACCAGGAGTACATCATGAACATCGATGGCTCCGGCATGCGCCGCGTCTCGAACGGTCTCGGGCGGACGACCTGCGGCTACTTCTACGATCACGATCGCCGCATTCTCTATTCGTCGACCTTCGCCAGCGATCCCGCCTGTCCTCCGCGCCCGGACCAGTCGATGGGATACGTCTGGCCCCTCGGCCAGCTCGAGATCTACACCTCGAAGACCGACGGCACCGACTTGCGCCAGCTGACGAAGAATGGTGCCTACAACGCCGAGGCGACGGTCTCGCCGGACGGCCAGTCGATCATCTTCACCAGCACGCGCGACGGGGACATCGAGTTGTACGTCATGCGGATCGACGGCAGCCAGGTACGCCGGATCACGCACCGCGTCGGGTATGATGGGGGCGCGTTCTTTTCTCCCGACGGGAAGCGCATCGTCTGGCGGGCCGCCTATCCGGTCACCGCGGCGGACAGCAGCGATTACACCCGGCTGTTCCATGCCAGACTCGTCCGGCCGGCGAAGGTCGAGCTGTGGATCGCGGACGCCGATGGCGGAAACCCGAAGCAGATCACTCACCTGGGCGGGGCGAACTTCGCGCCGTTTTTCCATCCCAGCGGGCGCCAGATCATCTTCTCGTCCAACTTCGAGAATCCAAGGAGCGGGAAGTTCGACCTGTTCCTGATCAATCCGGACGGCACCGGCCTGGAAAAGGTCACCACCCATCCCGATTTCGACAGCTTCCCGATGTGGAGCCCCGACGGCCGGAAACTCGTCTGGGCCTCCAATCGTCATGGGAGCCAGGGTGAGACGAATATCTTTGTGGCGGAGTGGGTGGACTAGTGGGTAGTGGTTGGTGATTAGTGTTTAGGGAACCCCGGTGATCCGCCAACCGCTAACCACTAGCCACGAACCACTAATCACTGAGAAAGGGGACGCTTGAAATCGTTTGCTCGCTGGCTCTGGGACTGGACCAAATCCATTGCGGTCGCGCTGGTGGTCTGGTTCTTTCTGCGCACCTTCCTCGTGGAGGCGTTCCGGATTCCCTCCGGCAGCATGGAAAAGACCCTGCTGATCGGGGATTTCCTGTTCGTCAACAAACTGCTCTATGGCGCCGAGGTGCCGCTCATTCACAAGCGCCTCCCGGCGATCCGCGAGCCGCGCCGCGGCGAAATCCTCGTGTTCGACTCGGTGGAGGAGGTCGGACTCAAGGTCGTCAAGCGCCTCATCGGCGTGCCCGGGGATACACTCTCCATGGAGGCGGGCCTGCTCTACCGGAATGGCCACCCGGTCAACGAGCCCTGGGCGATCCGGAGTGATCCGCTCGCGAACGCCGACCCGATGCAGCGGGAGCAGATGCGCCGCTGGCAGAGCAAGTACCTCGTCGCCGGCGTCGACCGGAGCAGCTATCACCCCGACCTCAACAACTGGGGTCCGATCGTGGTCCCCGCCGATTCCTTCTTCATGATGGGCGACAACCGCGACGGGTCGTACGACGGGCGGTACTGGGGCTTTCTTCCCCGGCTGAACGTTCGCGGCAGGCCCTTGCTGGTTTACTACAGCTTCGACGGCACGACCTACAAGCCGCTGCCCTTCTTCACCAGCATTCGGTGGGGGCGGATTTTTACGATGCCGCAATAGCAAGGGAGTGGGCAATAGGCAGTGGGCAATAGGGAACGACCCTGCCTACTGCCTACTGCCTATTCCCTCAAAGAATGTGATCTGCATCACACGCTCGGTGGCCCGGCATAGCGTCTGCACATATCTTCAACCATGCGCTCGACACTGCTGGTGCTGACCGGGGTGATGTCCGCGCTCGGATGTGCGCCTCGAACCCCACCGGCCCGGCCGGTGCCCACCGATCTGTCCGCCCTCGAAGCCCGGCGCGCCGCGCATCCCGATGATCCACGAATCCTGACCGACGTCGGCGTCGCCTACTATCAGGCCGGCGTCTTCGACCGGGCTCGCGACGTGTTGCGTGCGGCACTTGCGCTCGACCCCGGCGACACCCGCGCCACGATCCATCTCGGCCTGGCCTACGAAGGGCTGGCGGAACCGGAGGCGGCACTCGCCGCGTATCGCCGCGCGCTCGCTCGATCGCGCGATCGCGGGGAGCGTCAAAGGGTGGAGGCCCGCCTCGCGCTGCTTACCCGCCAGGTTCTGGCCCTGGAGGCTCGCCGCGCGATTGCGGCCGAGCAGACGCTTTCCAATCGTGCACCGACACCCAATACCGTCGCCGTGCTCCCGTGGACCTACGTCGGCGCCGACTCCTCCCTCAAACCGCTCGAACGTGGGCTCGCCCATCTTGTGGTGACCGATCTCGCCAAGGTGTCCCGGCTCACGCTCCTGGAGCGAGACCGGGTGCAAGCGCTCGCGGACGAGCTCGCGCTCGTCGGGGCCGGGCGGGTCGATTCAGGAACCGCGGCGCGCTCGGGCCGGCTGCTCGGGGCGGCGGAGGTGGTGCAGGGCGCCATTCGTGAGACGGGAGGCGGCGAGATCCGTCTCGATGCAAACGTCGTGAACGCGACGAATGCATCGGTCCGCGCCAGCGGATCGGCCGCCGACAAACTTTCCCGCCTCTTTGCGATGGAAAAGTCGGTCGTCTTCGATCTGCTCGAGCGGTGGGGGATTCCGCTGACGCCGGCAGAGCAGCGCGCCATCCGCGAGCAACCAACCGCCGATCTCCAGGCATTCCTCGCCTTCAGCCGGGGACTCGCCGCGGAGGATCGCGCGGACTTCACCGAGGCGGGCCGCCAGTTCCAGGATGCGGTGGGACGCGATCCATCGTTCGGTGCCGCGCGCGCGCGCGCCGCCAGCAACGTCCAGGCCGCCGCAGCGAAGCAAGCCGCCGGCCCACAGCTCGTGATGGCCCCCGCCCGGCGCGCACCATCACTTCGAAATGCCCAGCTCGGCGCCGCGCTTCAGACGATTGCACCGTCGCTCGCAGGGCGGATGAGCCGGACCAAGCTCCGATCCACTTTGATGCTGCGCTCTCGCCTTGCCGAGGCGCTCCGGCAGGACGAGCTCGACCGACTCGCCGTATTGGCGAGCCCCGTCGCCACCATCCCTCGGCCTTGAACACCGGCCGCGCACTCCTGACCGCGCTGGTCATCGTACTCCTGCCGCGGCGGGGGTCGGCTCAACTTCAGGAAGGTCAGGTCTTCGGCGGCGTCGAGCTCAGAACGACGCGATTCGACAGCCTGCCGCTCCTGAAGCGCCTGCAACAAACGGTCATTCCGGTGGGCGCGGTCATCTCGCTCGGTCGACTGACCTTCGATGTCGGCACGTCCTGGGTTTCGACCACGATGGACCGGCACGACGGGACGAGTCACACCGTCGACGCGTTCACCGACACCCAGGTCCGTGGTGCCGTGGTGCTCGGGCGCGACGCGGTTGTCGCCACCCTGCTGGTGAATTTTCCGACCGGCTTGAGCCGGGCCTCGCCGAAGGACTACACCGTCATCGGAGCGATCTCCCCGAGCCTCCTCGGTTTTCCGGTGACGTCGTATGCCGGCGGATTCTCCGTCACCAGCGGGCTGGCCGGTGCGGTGCAGTCGGGCAACTGGAGTTTCGGCATGGCGGGGAGTCTCAGGGTGGGCAGCGAGTTCACCCCGTACGCGGATGCCGACGGCCCCATCACCTACAAGCCGGGACTCGAAGGACGGATCCGCGGCGGGGCGGATGGCCTCCTCGGCCAGTCACGGCTCTCACTCGGGGTGACCTACAGCACCTTCGGCGACGACCACTTCGGCCAGGGAGGGACGTCCCCTGGAGCATACCACCCGGGGCCGCGCTGGCTCACCGAAGCCGCGTTGCTTGCACCGGTCGGCGGCAGCTCCCTTACACTCTCCGCCTGGAACTTTCGGCGAAGCCCTGGAGACACCACCGGAGTGTCCGCCCGCAATAAGGAGAATATTTCCGGGGCGGAGGCAACGATCTCTATCCCGCTCGCACCATGGCTCGCGGTCGAGCCGCTGGCAGCCGGGCGATTCGCCCACCCGCAAGTCGGAAGCGCCCGGATGCTCGGAATCGGAACCGGCTTTCGCATCGAGCTCGGGAACCGCGCGTCGTTCGCGCCGGTCATCCGATTCGATCGCGGCAGGATCGAGGACGGCGCCGGGCACCAAACCGACCTCGATGGCCTGAGCTTTTCGGCATTTCTTCGGATTACCCCCTAATTCTGATACCTGCCAAACCAGCAGGCGATTTGGCAGGCCGCTTTCTTGACGCGCAACCCCCTCATCAATACGTTGCGGCGATCAAAACCCCCCCGCGAAAACGAGGCGACGAGGTGGCAACGGAGTTGGGCGGAACCCAGATCAGTTCTTTGATGGAGGTGCTCCCGGGTATTGCCCAGGTGCTCCGAAGTCCTGTCGCGGATGCCATCGTCAACCTGATCCGGGCCGCCTGCCGGGTCCGGGAGTTCGATCTGGCCGACGCGGACGAGATGCTGAAGTTCGCGGTGCGCAGGAACCTGATGGCCCAGGAGGAGAGTGAGCGGGTGCTCGCCGAGGCGCGGGCAATCGTTCAGAAGCGCGCCGAGCGGGCGCTGGAGCGGGACAAGCCGAAGAAACCGGCTGCCGTCGCGAAGCCGAAGCCCAAGGCCAAAGTAAAGGCGGCCAAGAAGCCGAAGCCCGTCGTTGCGAGACATGGCCACGGAAAGGCCCAACCGAAGTCGGCAAAAAAGAAGAAATGACCCCCTGGAGGGGCAGGCGGCTGGACCGAAGCCGGCTCAGTCCGGCTTTTTTCTTTTGGCGGGACCGAGTCCGTCGAGCAGCGGGCCGTGGGTCAGGGTGACGGATGTCTCGACTATTGCACCCGGATTCCGGACGATGACGCGCAGCATCCGGCTCCGGCGAACCCACTGCCAGGTGTGCTGGCTCGCCGGTGCGGCCGAGTGGTCGGGACGTCCGAAGTCGATCGTGAGATCTTCGATCCAGGTACGCGCCAGATCGGGAGAGGGGGTTCCCGAGAGCACGATGACTGCTGCGGAATCGTGCACCGAGGAGATCAGGACGCTGAGCGGACGGACCACACCCCGCTCCGGCATGAATCCGGTGCACTCGCGAATGCGTGGATCGATGGAGCGGCGGCAGGTCAATTGTCCCTGGGTCGACTCGATGAGCGCAGTGGCCTCGACCACCGGCATGCCGGCGCGAAATCCGAGAAAACTGAGTGGCGGCAGATCCTGGAAGAGCACGGTGAGCAGGACGAGACAGCAGGGTGCACTCATGGCGGGAAGCTAACCAGCCAGAACCGCCGGCGCGGGAGGTCCTGATCTCCCACACCGGCGGTCGCTGGGTGTAATCCGCTCGCGATCAGACCCGCTTCACATTCGACGCCTGCAACCCCTTGGGTCCGTCAACGATTTCGAACTCGACCGCATCCCCTTCGCTGAGTGAGCGGAAGCCATCGGCGACGATCGCCGTATGATGGACGAACACATCCTTGCCCCCATCCTGCGCGATGAAGCCGAAGCCCTTCGCGTCGTTGAACCATTTCACCGTGCCCTTCGCCATTGCAACGACCTCATCAGCTGGGAGCCTCGCGGCTCGGGGAGAACGTGGCCCGGCTTCCCCACCTGCCCTCGGGGTGGTCGGCCATTATTCCGAGAAGTTCCGCGCGAATGGAGATTTGTCAATATCCGTGGCCGACCTTAAGCTTCCGATCATGGCGACCCCCGGCACCCTGACCGTTCGGACCTTCCTGGACCGCACCGAAGGTCTGGCGCATTTGATTCTGCGCGCGGATCAGGCCCCCCGCCTGCTTGCCTTCGACGACATGGCGGGATGTCCGGTGGAAACGGCCCTCGCCGCGCTCGAATGGACCGCCGCCGTGGGGCTTCTGCCCGACGATGACCTGCTGCACGCCGCCAGGCTCACCAGTGAAACCGCCGCCGCCGTGGTCGAGCGGAAGCTGGCTGATGGTGGGCGACAGTATGTGTATCTCGGGCCCCGGCTCGACGCGCCGCCGATGGATGTCTTCGAGGGACGGGTGCTCTTCGACGAACCCGGCGTGAAGGCGGTCGAGTTTTCGCAGCGGGCCCACGCACTGGCTCACTTTCTCCGCGCCACTTCGGGCAGCGGTGCCCTGATGGCTCTCCTGGGCAAGCGTGCCCCCGAGATCCGTCACCTTCGCCGCTGGTTCCGTCCCATCGTTCAGGCGCTCGGAACCGAGCATCTATTGATCGGTGGCTGGTTCGCCGCCAGCTCGGCCGGCGCGCTGTTCGGTGGCTTGGAGATGGAACCGACCTATCGGTATATCGAGGTAGGGTTGGAAAGCTGAGCGGGTACGAGGTGCTGGATGCTGGATGCGAGGTGCTGGTGAACTACCGTCTCCCCACAGAATTCGACTCGAAGCGCCCGCTCTCCCCAGATCCCAACCCCCAGTACCCAATCCCCAGCGTGTTGATCCACATATCCACACTATGTGTCGAGCCACCGTTAGTCCTTATGCCACGTCACTTCCGTCTCCACATTGTCCCCACGCCGAAGTGACGTAAACCGAATAAAATCAGGCACTTGCGCGATTTCATGAGAGCCATATCTTGGGAGGCGTCGCTTCGTGGCGGCCTCCCCAAGAGGCTACTGTAAGGCGGCGACAGTTCGGGCGACTCGGCAGGGGAGGTGACTGGGGTGCTCGCTCACTCCGGACATCGATGAACCTGGTGATCACCCGGCCCGAACAGGTGGAGCCAGTCGCGTGCGCCACCCGCTCCGACGTAGCGCCTCGGAGTGCAGTGCGAAGGGTCGGTCCGCGACCCGATCCGACTCGCAGCGCTTGCGTGGACGAACCAGGTGGGACGGCCATCCGGCCTGGGAATCAACACTGGGGCCTTCCCTCGCCCTCCCGAACGGCGTATCAGCCAAACGGTGGCGGGGAAAGAGAAGAACGACGGCGGAAGCCTCGCCTCCAGCCGGTCCATGTATGGGACGGCCGTGACAGCGAAAGCTGTGCGGCCGTTCCTGTTTTATAGGTACGGGCTGTTGCCTGTTGCCTGTTGCGTGTTCCCTATTTTCCCCAACCACTCCTGAACTTCATCCAGTTCTTGGCCGATCTTCGGCCCGGAATGGAGCGGTCTCAATCCTTCCGGTCGGGTTTCCGAGCATCAGAACCGTGTGCGGATGGTCACCTCCGCGCGTCTCCACGTCCAGTACGAGGAGCGGATCCTGGACACGGTCACCGGGCTTTAGCCGGGGGAGGTCAGAGTGTCGCAATCAACCAATGCCAGTCAGAAGGCCGAGACGAGAAGCTGGGGACGAACCCTCCGCGAGTCGGATCCATCGATGGCTCAAGCATATACTGATGAGGGACGGGGGATAGCCATGGCCACGACGGACACCAGATCAGTGGTGGTGGTAAGCGCCGACGCCGAGCGGGCGGGGCGACTGGCCGAAACATTAAGGACCGGGGGAAGTAGTGTGACAATCGAGTCCCGCGGAGCCCGGGCAGCCGAGATCGCTTCGGCTGGTCAGGGAGCGCCCGGGTTTCTGGTGGTCGACCTGGACTTGCCTGAGCTCGATCTGCACCGGTTGCGTGAAGCACTGGGCGAGACCGAGCCTGCCCCCGAGTCGCTCGAAGTGGTGGAGCGACGGCAGATTGCCGCCATGCTCCGGTACACCTCGGGCAATCGGCGGAAGGCGGCCCAGCTGCTCGGCCTGGCTCGGTCGACACTGCTTGCGAAGATTCGTCGGTACGGGCTCGAAGCGCCGGCCGAATCCGAAGTCTGACGTGCGCCTCGGCGCCGTCATCCTGCTTCTCGCCCTGAACTCGGCCAGTTCCGGAGTGGCGCAGCGGAGCTGGTCCGACGCGGACGTCCTTCGAGGCACCCTGAGCTTCGACGGAAAGTCGACGCTCGGGGACTTTACGGGGACGACCAGCACCCTCCGCGGTCGGATGACCGGTGGCCCCACCCTCGCCGAGGTGCGAGGGTGGGTCGAGGCGCCGGTCACCTCACTCAAAACCGGGAACGACCGCAGGGATCGCGACCTCGTCAAAACGATGGAGGCCGCCATTTTTGCGACGATTCGCTTCGAGCTCACCGGGGTCACACCCGAATGGGAGCGCGGCGACAGCGCCGGGGTCCTGCTCGCAGGAAACTTCGTGATCCACGGGGTAACACGGGCGGAAAAGTTCAACGCGACGGTGTCACGCGGACCGGAGGGAATCCACGTTACGGCGGGCCCCATCCTCATGGACCTCCACGACTACAAGATCGAGAAGCTGACTCGGTTTCTGGTGTTCAAGATGCAGCGCGATATCGTGGTGCATATCGATATCATGTTCAGGGAGTAGCGAAGAGCGAGGAGCGAAGCCGTTGTTCCTCTTCGCTCCTCGCTCCGCGCTCTTCACTAAGGAGAAATTCGAACTCGCCCGAGTCTTGAAACCACCACCTGCCGCCGTGCTCCTCCCTTCTGCAGTCTGTGACTCGTGTTGGACAATCCCATGGCCACGCCATCGGGAGCGAACACGGTCGTGTGCGCCGGACTGGTGAGGGCCACGCCGGCCTCGGCAGGACCGGTGCTCATCCAGACCAGGGTGGTATCCACCGCTCCGGCGGAGAGGACGGTGCGAATGGCGAGCGTGTCTGCGGTGATGCGAAGCAGTGTGAGTCGCTGCTGGGTCCGTGCAGTGAGCCAGGCCGAGCGATAGGCCGACAGGATTCGCGTCGCCTGGTGCTCCACCGCCACCCGGTCGGCAAAATACGCGGCTCCCGGAACGACCACGCCGGCCAGCACGCCGATGATGGCCAGCACGAGAACCAGCTCGAGTAACGTCACCCCGCGGCGCATGGGTGCACGGTGGCGCTCCGAGTCCCGGCGTGTGTCATCATTTGGCCGCGGGCGGTGTTATAGTCGTGCGGCGTGAAGCCATCAGCCGTCAGCCTGTTGCCTGCTGCCTGCCTACTGCCTACTCCCCACTGCCTACTGCCTATATTTCTCCACCCCTCACCGGAGTCTCCCGTGGGTTGGATTCTGCTGATTGTCCTGGTCGTCGTCGCCCTCTGGGTCATGGGCGCGTACAACGCCCTCATTGCCCTCAAGAACCAGGTGATCAACGCCTGGAAGCAGATCGATGTCCAGCTGAAGCGCCGGCACGACCTGATCCCGAACCTCGTGAACACCGTCAAAGGGGCGATGGACTTCGAGCGGTCCACTCTCGAGGCGGTGATTGCCGCGCGCAACAAGGCGGTCTCGGCCCATGGTGTCGCGGCGACCGCCAAGGCCGAGGGTGAGCTGACCCAGGCGCTGGGCCGCCTCTTTGCGCTCACTGAGGCGTACCCCGAGCTCAAGAGCTCCCAGAACGTGCTCCAGCTCCAGGAGGAGCTCACCAGCACCGAAAACAAGATCGGGTTCGCCCGGCAGCTCTACAACGACGTGGCGACGCAGTACAACACGAGGCAGATGCAGTTCCCGACCACTCTGGTTGCCGGCCTGGCCAAGGCGTCGCCCGCCGACCTCTGGGAAATCGAGGATGCCTCCGAGCGCGCGGTGCCCAAGGTCGATCTGTCGCTCAACAAGCCGACGGCGTGACCGAGGCGAATCTCTTCGCGCAGCAGGAGGCCAACAAGCGGAAGTCGGCCTGGCTGGTCGCGGGATTCGTGCTCTTCTTTGCGTGGATCGGGTTCGGGGGCGATCTGGCGTGGTATCTGCAAACCAGGTCGCTCCCACCCGAGCGCTATCATCACATTGTTCCCTTCATCGGCATCATCGCCTCGCTTGTCGCGGCGGGCACCTCGTGGTCCGCCTGGCGCACCGGGGCCAAACGGGTCCTCAACGCGAGCCGGGCCCAGGAGCTGATCACTCCGGCCACGCCGGAATTGCAGCGCCTTGACAACGTGGTCGAGGAAATGGCGATCGCTTCCGGGGTGCCCAAGCCGAAGATCTGGATCGTGCCCGATCCCGATCCCAACGCCTTTGCCACCGGACGGGATCCGTTCACCGCGCACATCGCCGTCACCGAAGGACTCCTCAAGGTGCTGGACCGCGATGAGCTGCAGGCGGTCGTCGCCCATGAGATGTCGCACATCCGCAATTACGATATCCGGCTGATGACGCTGCTGGCGGCGATGGTGGGGTCCATCGCGCTGATGTCCGACCTGGCGCGGAATTTCCTTCGATTCGGATCGGGGCGGGGCGGGCGGCGCGGAGGGCGCGACAAGGGCAACCCCGCCGCGCTGATCGTGCTGGTGCTCTGGCTCATCACGCTGATCCTGGCGCCGATCATTTCCCGCATGCTCTCGATGGCGGTGAGCCGGAAGCGGGAGTACCTCGCCGACGCCACCGGGGCTCAGTTCACCCGCAATCCGCTGGCGCTCGCGAGTGCGCTGCAGAAAATCGATTCCGCCCCCGACGCGACCCGGTCGGTCGCGCTGGGCGCGGCCCATCTCTGCATCGTCGACCCGGCGGAACGCAAGATTTCCAGCAAGGAAGGATTCTTCGGAGATCTCTTCGCGTCCCACCCCCCGATGCGGCTCCGGCTCGCCCGGCTGCGGGGGATGGGATATGCCACGGCCAAGGAGAACGCCCTGCCGGGCGCGGCGGACGTCGCGGGTTAGGGCACCCGGTCCTCCCAGGTCGCCCGCCCCAGAAACTCGCCCGCCGTCGGGCAATTCGGTGCCGGAAATCGCGGGGGGCGCGCCGGGATGGTCGACGTTCGGTCGGGAGGGCCTGCGGTGGGGCGATTCACTGCTTTTGCGAGGCATCGTACCCGAGCTCCCCGATGGGCTATGCTCAGATTTCAGGCACCGGTTGGACCCGGCGATTCTGACTCTGGAGGCTACGGCGCAATGAAACGATTGGCAATGGTGCGCGGAGAGCTCGCCGCGGGGATTACGCCCGCGAATCGTCGAGGAAAATCAGGGCTTCGCGGCGTGCGACCACCTGTTGAAGCGCGCGGTGCACTTCGGGGTCGATCACCGTCCCCGCCAGATCCCGCAACCGCTCCACCGCCAGCTCAGGGGTCATCTTTTCCTGGTAGGGCCGGGACGTGGTGAGCGCGTCGTAGATCTCGACCGCGCCGATGATTCGCGCGCCCATCGGAATGGCCGTGCCCGCCAGGCCATCGGGATAGCCGCGCCCGTCCCAGCGCTCGTGATGGCTGCGCACGTAATTGATGACCGGGCCAAGGTAGGTCAGCGGCGCGAGGATGTCGGAGCCGGTCACCGGGTGCGACTTGACGTGCTCGAACTCTTCATCGGTCAGCGGGCCGTGCTTGTTCAGAATGGCTTCGCGGATTCCGATTTTCCCGATATCGTGCAATCGCCCCCCGGTCCGGATCAACTCCACTTGCTCATCGCCCATGCCGAGCTCGGCGGCCACCATCGCGGCAAAATCGGCGACGCGCGCGCTGTGCCCCCGGAGATACGGCTCCTTCGCCTCCAGCGCGTTGACCAGGGCCTCCAGCGTCGCCACCGAGACCTGCTCCAGGTTGGCCCGCTCGATCCGGAGCTCCGCGGTGCGGACCGCCACCTCTTCCTTGAGCCAGTGATTGATCTTGGCGGTCTCGATCATCGCCTCGCGCCGCCGCAGCGCGCGCGTGATCGCGTGGGTGAGGTCGGTGAGATCGACCGGCTTGGTGAGATAATCCAGGGCGCCGCGCTGCATGCAGACCGTCGCGCTGGCGGCGTCGTTCACGGCGGTGAGCATCAGCACCGCGGCGTTCGGCTCGATCTCGAGAAGCTGCGTGACCAGGTCGGCGCCGCTCGCGTCGGGAAGCCGCATGTCGAGCAGAATGCAGGCGAGCTTGTGGCGCCGCACCGCGCGGATCGCTTCGTCACCGGTCGACGCCGTCATGACGTCGTATCCCTGCGCGGTGAGTGCGCGCGAGAGCGCGCTCCGGATGGACTCCTCGTCGTCCACCACGAGGAGGGAGGCTTGGTCGGCGGACTTCGAGGTCTGGTTCATGCTGAGAAGCTAATTAGGGAGCTAGGGAGCTAGGGAGCTAGGGAGCTAGGGGGCCCTAGCTCCCCAGCCCCTACCCGACAAACTCCACCTCGACCCGATGGGGGATGATGCCCGCGTCCGCGGCGCGATCGAGCAACAGCTGGACCGCCCTCCGCCCCCGCTCACCATAATCCACCGTCCATTGATTTACGTACATCCCGACGAACCGGTCGGTACGCTCTTCGCCGATTCCCCGGTTGAACCGGCTGGCGTGCGCGAGCGCGGGCGCCCGGTGCGCCAGCGCGTACTCGATGCTCGCCTTGAGATCCCGCGCCACCTGCGCGGTCACCGCCGGCCCCAGATCGCGCCGCACCACATTGCCCCCCAATGGCAGAGGCAGGCCGGTCTCGCGGAGCCACCACGCTCCCAGGTCGTCCCAGAGCGCAAAGCCGTCATCGGCATAGGTCAGCTGGCCCTCGTGAATCAGGAGGCCGACATCGACCTCTCCAGCGAGAACGGCCGCGCCGATCTGGTCGAAGGGAATCACCACCGGCACGATCTCGGGTTGATACAGCTTGAGCGCGAGGTATGCCGTGGTGCGAAGTCCGGGTACGCCCACCCTGAGGCCGCGCAGCGCGGTGCGTGTGTCGGCCGGCTTCGGTTCGACCGCGACGAGCCGCGGTCCGTACCCGTCGCCCATGGACGACCCGCTGGCGAGCAGCGCGTACCGGTCGGCCAGGTAGGCGTAGGCGTGGATCGACACCGCCGAGACGTCGAGATCGCCGGTGAGCGCCCGCTGGTTCAGCGTCTCGATGTCCGCCAGCTCGTGGACGTAGCGCAGGTCACCGGTATCGAGCTTGTTCTCGGCGAGCGCGTAGAACATGAACGCGTCGTCGCTGTCGGGGGAGTGCGCCACGTGAATCGTCGTCGCCATGTTCACTGTCCCAGGCTGGCCTGCGCCCGCGTCTTGAAGTCGTCGAGAATCGGCTTGTGCTCGGCGTATTCCGTCCGTCCGGTCTTGAGCTCCGCGTCGTAGTGATTCAGAAAATCCTTGTAGCTCCGGGCGAGCGCCTGCGCCTCGTTCCGGCGGTCGGCGACCTCGCCGCGAATCACGTAGCCGAGCAGGTGCCCCGGCGCGTCCGCCTGGATCGTGTCGGCGAGCGCCAGCGCCGCGTTGAGATCGCCGATGACCAGGTCGATGGTCGCGGCATGGTAACGGGCGTCGGCGTCGGCGTCTTCCATCATGCTGTATGCGCCGAGCGCCATCGGCGAGAACTGCATGACGGTGACACTGTCTCCCGCTTCGGCGGCCCGGACCACCCGGTCCCACAGCCGGTCGAAGCGTTCGCGCGGGGTCATGTTGCTGATGTCGGGAGCGCGCTGGGCGAGGGGTGGAACGGCACCCACCGCGCCGGCGGCATTCACATTCCCCGCGTTCCCCATGTCCGGCACCGAGGGCTGTCTGTTGCCGCGATAGAGAAACGCCAGCAACGCGACCACGGCCGCCAATCCGGTCAGCGACCAGGCCAGGCGCTCCCGGCCCCCGGTTCCGCCCGCCCGCGTGGCCGGTGCACCACACCGATGACAGAATCTGGCGCCGGGGGAAAGCTCCGTCTGGCAGGCGGGACAGGTGGGGGCGCCGGCCGCGGCGCCGCAGCGGGAGCAGAAGCGGCCGGACAGCGGGGCGTCGCACGACGGACAGACTGCCGCCGCCGTCCTGGGAGGGGTTTCGGGGTGGGTCATCGGGCCCCAAACTTAGCGGGGTGGACTCCGATGGGCACGGGCCTTACTCATTCATGCGATGACCTCCGCCCCACTCGAGCTGCCCAACCACCCGTGGGCCCGGCACCTGGGCGACCTCGCCCGGGGAGAGACCTCGTGGCGCGTCTTTCTCGAAACCATCCCGGGCGAGCTCCCGTCCCGCGGCAAAGTCCATTTCGTCTCGGACGACCGTACCCGCTCCACCGGGTGGATTTTCGTCGAGAGCTCGGAGCAGGAGGTGCTGCGCCGCTTCCAGGATTTCAGCGCGGTCGAGCTCTGGAAGCTGCTCGAGAGTCTCGGCTAGTCCCCCGCGTCAGACCCTTCCTCGCGTGCACCGCTGGCTCGTAACGGCGCTGCTGGCCGTGGTGATGCCGGCCGCCGCCCCAGCACAATCTTCCGGCGCCGGCGATTCCTCGTCGGTGATTCGCGGTGTGCTCCTCCAGCGCCATGACATCTTCTCTCCGTCTGAAATCACCGGCTCGCTGCCCCGCCTGGCCAACGGCCTGCATTTCACCACCCGTGCGTCGGTCGTGCGGCGAGAGCTCCTCTTCCGCCCGGGGCAACGATACGACTCCGCCGCGGCCGCTGAAACCGCGCGGAACCTGCGGTCGCTGGGCATCTTCCGCTCGGTGGCGATCGATACCATGCGGAGCGACTCCGGCCTGGTCGTCCGGGTGACCACCGCTGACGGATGGAGCACTCGCCCCATCACCAACCTGCGGATCACCGGCTCGACCTGGATTCCCACACTCGGAATCGAGGAGCTCAACTTCCTGGGCACGGCGACGCTGGTGAGTGCCCGCTATCGCATCGATCCCGATCGCTCGAACCTCAGCACGAGCTTCCGCCAGCCGCGCCTTCTTGCCGGACGAGTCGGCCTGGCCATGCAGTACTCGCACTTGAGCGACGGAGACCTCGGCTTCGCCATGGTGAACAAGCCCTGGTTTTCCCTGGCCGGACGCGCGTCGTGGCAGGTATATGGCGAAGCCCGCAAGGAGAGAATCCTGCGTTTCTTCGAGGGGAATCCGGATCCTGCGATCACCCTCCAGCGCCGGTATCAGCTCATGGGTGCGGCGGCGGCATGGGCGTTGTCCGGTGGAACCGGAGGATATTTTCGTGCCGGGCTCAACGGGCAGGTCCGCCGGGACGACTACGCCGAGACGACCCGCCTGGACACCCTCGGGCACACCGTGACCGGTGCGGCGGGTGTCTTCCTCCAGTGGCGCGCCGCGCGCTTCCTCGTGTCGAGCGGTCTCGAGGGCTTTTCCCGGGAAGAGGATGTGGACGTCAGCACGACGCTGGGCGCCGGCGTGCAGGTGACCCCGAGAGCCTTCGGGTATCCCGACGATGGGCTGGTGCCCTTCATCACTTTGGGGACGGGATTCGGCCGGAGCGACCGATTCGTTCAGCTCCGCGCCACGGCGAGCGGCCGGTATACCGCGGCGGGACTCGACTCCGGCTCGGTTCACCTCTCGGGCACCACCTTCCTGCTGCCGGCCAGGCGCCACCTCGTCGTGCTGCATGGGGCGATCGGATGGCAGCATAACCCGGCACCAGGGGCCGAATTCGATCTCGGCGTCGGCATCGGGCCCCGCGCCTTCAAGCAGCATGCCTTTACCGGCGACCGTGCCTTCTTCACCACGGCGGAGTATCGGTGGACCGCGGTCGAGAACTTCCGCAATCTCACCGCGATCGGGCTGGCGGGATTCCTCGACTACGGCGGGGCATGGTACGACGGTTCCGAGCGGCGAACCGGATTCGATTTTGGAGTCGGGCTGCGCTTCGGCTTGACCCGCGCGACGGAAACCCAGAGCAACCGGGTGGACCTCGCCTGCCGGCCCCGGAACGAGGCCGGGAAATTCGAGTGCCGGTTCGTGCTGGAGCGGGGGTTTGCATTCTCCACCAGCGGGAGGCTGGATCGTTAGCCGGGAGTCCCGTAGCTTCTCCCCATGACCGACCCCACCGCCGGCGAGCCTCGTCCCGAGGAAGGGGAGCCAACTACTTCCCCTGCTTCCCCGCTTCCCCCTTCTCCGCGCAAGCCATTCTGGCGCCGCTGGAAGCTGATCCTCGCACTGGTGTTGCTCACCCCGGTGGTGCTGGTCGCGCTCTACACCGTGACGGCGCTGTCATGGAGTTATTCCGAGGGGCAGCGAGCGGGGTACTTGCAGAAGTTCTCGAGGAAGGGCTGGCTCTGCAAAACCTGGGAAGGCGAGCTCGCGCTGAGCACGGTGCCCGGTGTGGCGCCGGTCATGTGGAATTTCTCGGTTCGCAAGGAGTCGACCGCGCGGCAGATAAACCTGGCACTCGGCCGCCGCGTATTGCTGTATTATCAGGAGCACCGCGGAGTGCCGACCACCTGCTTCGGGGATACGAGCTACTTCGTGGATAGCGTCAAGATCGTGCAGTAGGAGGTCCCATGCGTTCCCTCACCATAGCAGTCGTCGCGGCGGCCGGAATCGCGTCCGCCCTGGGCTCCCCCGCCGGAGCCCAGGAGCGGCGTTCGACCATCCGGGGGACCGTGGTGACCACCAGCACCCTCACCCCCGTCGCCGGAGCACAGGTGGCGCTCGTCGGGGCGGGACGCACCGTCAGAACCGATAAATTCGGGGCGTTCACCTTCGACAGCCTGGTGGCGGGGACCTACCTGATTCAGGTGCGGGGTGTGGGTGACGAGACCCCGATGACGCAGGTCCCGCTGGGACGCAGGGAAGTCATCGATCTCGAGGTCAAGCTGGGCAAGGCGGACGCGCTGGTGCTCCCGGAGCTGGTGGCCACGGCGCCCGAGCCGGTGACCCCCGATAACCTCATCGAGGGGATGCGCCTGCCCGCGGAGTTTCTTGCCCGCCAGAAGATCGGCATCGGACAGTTCATCACCCGGGAAGAAATCCAGGAGCGGCGCCCTCCGACGGTCGCCGACATCTTCCGCGGGGTTCGCGGAATGGCCCTGTCCTGCCGGAGCGGGATCTGCATCCCACGCCCCGTCCGCGCATCCAGGAGCTGCAATCCGATCGTGGTGGTGGACCGGGTCTCCACCGACGCAGCGGTCCTCGCTGGCATGGTGCCGAACGATATCGAAGCCATCGAGGTCTACCTCGGCATGTCCACCGTTCCCGCCGAGTACCTTCAGTCCGCCAACAAAGCGCAGTGCGGGATGATCGTCGTGTGGACCCGCGTCCCGCCCCAGAAGCGTCCCCGATCCTGACCCTCTGATCTGATCACACCAGGCGGAATTCGGAGGCGATGAACCGCACGCGATTGGCGTGCACTCCTGCCTCCGCGGCGAACCGTTCCCATTCCCTGAGCGCCGCAATCACCCCCTCGAGGAGTGCGGCGCCACCCTTCCGAAGTCCCATCGTCTTCCCGAGTGCGAGCAGATCCTCCCGGACGAACCGCCCGGTCTTGCCGCCGAGCGACATCTGATGGGCCCTCGTCGGGCCCAGCCCGCGCGCGTAGGTGAGATCGTACGCCGGGGCAAGCCGCCACGCGCCGAACTCGTCCATCAGGAAGGCGAAGTTCTTGACGTGATCGTCCTGATTCACTGCGGCGATGTTGAACACAGTGCGCCGGAAGGCTTCCTCCAGCGCCGGATATCCCAGCCCGAGAGCCAGCACGGTGCGGAGATACTGTTCATAAGAGAATTGACCCCGGGAGTTGTAATCCAGGTGCCGCATGCCGCCGAGGCTGTGAAGGTGGAGCCGGCGCCCGCCCTCGCGGTCGAACCGCTTGCTCAGGAAGTGGGCATACCCGCGCTCCTCGAGGAGCTGCGACTGCGGCACGTCGAGGCCAGCGCTCCTTGCCATCAGCGAGTATGCGTACTCGATCCGGTTATATGGCTTGGGAGTCTCGTCCGGCGCGCCGAGCTCGCCCACTCCGTCGAACTTGACGATCCAGTGCTCGTCCCCTGAGCGCGGTGCCACGAAGGCGGGGCGGACCTCGTTCCGCCCCTGGTTCCAGAGGATGACGGCCTTGGGCCGGGCGCCGCCGGCCGGGGCTCCGATCCGCAGGATCTCTGGGATGGAGACGTTCGCTCGGCCCTCCACAAGGGTCCGGGCCTGTTCCACCAGCGCTGAAATCGCGAGGGGTTCCTGGTCGGCGGCCAGGGAAGGGAACCGGAGTGCCGGCTCAAACTCGAGGGCGCCGAGGCACCCGGAGCCCATGTAGAGAAGCTTCCGGACCGGGCTCCCGGCAGAATCTTTCGTTCCCCGTTCGGCAAAGTCCCGCGCGATGACGGCAGTACCGAACCGGTCCGGCAGGGCGTCGGCGAGAACCCCTGGCAATCCCTGAAAAGCCTCGATCCGGGTCAGCTCCGGAAAGCTGACAGGGCCCTTCTGGGAGAGGGGAAGGGTGAATGGGGAGATCTCCAACCCGGCCCGGGTGAATCCCGGCTCGTACTCGAAAGTGACGGTACCATCCCCTTCCTCGGCGATCGCTCCGACCCGCCGGTTCCAGAGGCGGACTTCGGCGACGACAGAGTCAACCATGCCGTGGTTTGCTGGCCCGCCGGCGTGGCTTGCCCTGACTCGCAAGGAGGGCGAGGGGCGAGATTCGGGGAGGCGGCAGAAACGCGTCGAGGGCATCGAGTCGATCGAGAGCCCGGAGAAGCCGGATCAACGTCACCAGGCGCGGATTGGCGCCCCGCTCGGCATTGAGGACGGTGTTCCGGTTGAGGCCGGCTTTGGTCGCGACCTCCTCGACGGTGAGATTGAGCTGGAGCCTGTAGGCCAGGAGCCTCCCGCCCATCATTTTTCCGATCTCGCCATCTGAGTTAATAGCTAAAGTATTAGGCATAGACCGATGATTTATTAGTTAATAACTAATATAATAGCTATTATATTTGCTTCAACCATCCCAGCACCCAATCTTGTCGACCTGCTTGCCCCTCCTGGGGTTGGGGGGCGAGAATTCTCACCCCTCGGGGGGGGAGGGAACTTCTGGGCATGCCGAATACCGGGTTTTCGAGGGAATATGTCGAGCTGCAGACGGCTGTCGCGGGCCGGTACACGCTGGAGCGGGAGCTCGGGCGGGGAGGGATGGGGATCGTCTTTCTCGCGCGCGACGCGGCGCTCGACCGTCCCGTCGCCATCAAGCTCCTGCCGCCTTACCTCGCGGCGCAGCCGGAGATCCGCGAGCGGTTCGTGCAGGAAGCCCGCCTGGTGGCGCGTCTCTCCCATCCCAACATCGTCACGGTCTTCGCCGCCGAGCAGCTTGGCGACCTGGTGTTTTTCGTCATGGCCTATGTCCGGGGCGAGACGCTTACGCAGCGGGTGGAACGCGCCGGTCCGCTCCCGCCGGCCCAGGCGACCCGCCTCCTCCAGGAGCTCGCCTGGGGGCTGGGCTATGCCCACGCCAACGGCGTCATCCATCGCGACGTCAAACCCGACAACATCCTGATCGAGCAGTCGTCGGGCCGGGCCATGCTGGCTGATTTCGGAATCGCCTTCGCCGCCGATGCCAGCCGGCAGACCCTGGCCGGGCAGCTGGTCGGCACGCCCGATTACGTGAGTCCGGAGCAGGCGAACGGCACTGCGATCGACGGGCGGAGCGACCTTTATTCGCTCGGCGCGTCGGCATTCTTTGCGCTGACCGGGCGCGCGCTGTTCGAGGGCCCGAGTCCCCTGGCGGTGATCACCAAACACCTCAGTCAGCCACCGCCACCACTCGCCTCGATTCGGCCCGATCTCCCTCGAGAGCTCACCGATTCGGTGGACCGCTGCCTCGCCAAGGCCCCGGAAGCGCGCTTTGCGACCGGCGAGGAGCTGGCCGAAGCGCTGGCCGCAACCGGGCTCACCGAGCACGAAGTGCCGGCCCCGATCCGGCACTATTTCCGGCAGGGCAGAGGAGTCGCCCTGGCGTGGCTGATGGTCACGGCGCTGGTACTCTGGTTCGGACGCTGGGTCGAGATTCCGCCCGACCCGGTTTCCCGGGGGGCAGCCGTGACGCTCTTCCTCCTCGCCATCTTCTGGCCCTTTGCCTATCTCACACGCACCGCCCGGCGGGCGTTGCTCGGTGGACTCACCTTCCACGACGTGCGGTCGGCGGCGGTGCTCGAGGCGAGGGTGCTCGCCGAGGAATCCAAAGAAGTCTATGGGCGGACCTTTCCGACCGAGCTGTCTCGGACCAAGGAAGACTGGCTGCGTTTCCTGGCCGGTCCATTCGGCAGGCTGGTGTTCGGTATTGCGGGCATCGGCGTCCACCGCGCACCCGTGGCCCCTCGTCCCGACAGCAAACCGGCCGAGCGGATCGTCGAGGCGGCGGCGATGGCGGTCTTCAATCAGCTCTCACCCGAGCTTCAGGAGCGGTTCAATGCGCTGCCCGACATCGGGGATGAGCTGTGCTGCCGGGTCGAGGAGCTGCGGGACGAGCCGGGGCATGAAGCAGAGCTCTCGCGGGCGATCGGAGCGCTGGAACGGGTGCGGCTGGATTTGCTGCGGCTCAAATCGGGAGAGGGATCGCCCGAGGCGGTCGGCGACGCGATCAATGCAGCGGTGCAGGTGAATCAGGAAACCGGGGCGCGACGCATCCCGTCCTGAGAGGAGGGTGGTTCGTGGTTCGTGGTTCGTGGCTGGTGCCCTGACACCAACCACGAATCACGAATCACGAACCACTACCTTGCAGAACCCCTTATCCTGCGCCAGTTTCCCGGTCCCGGCGCCGTAGCCAAGTGGTAAGGCAGAGGTCTGCAAAACCTCCATTCGTCGGTTCGATTCCGACCGGCGCCTCTGCTCTCTCAGGGGGTGGGATATGCTCACGCGTTCCCTGGCCCGCCCCGGCCTCGGGCTCCTCGCCATGCTCCTGGCCCTGTGCTCGCCTCTCGTGGCGCAACGCCTCGGGTCCATCATCGGGACGGTCCGTGCTGCCGCGCGCAGCGCTGGACTCGAAGGCGCCCGGGTCAAGCTGATCGGCACCGAGCTCGTCGTCACCACCAATGACAAAGGTGAATTCGCGTTCCACGGAATCACACCGGGGAAGTACGTGATTCAGGCAAGCGCGATCGGCTACACGACGCTGACCTCGCCGATCGACGTCAAGCCCATGGAGACCGTCGAGGTGCGGTTCGAGACCGAGGCCGAAAGCTTCAAGCTTCCCGACCTCGAGGTCGAGGAAAAACCGAATCTTCCCCTCGATTTCGTCCGCCGAAGCCGGGAAGGCCGGGGCCGATACTTCAGCAGGGCGGACATCGAGAAGCGGAATCCGCAGACCGTCGCGGACCTCCTCCGGACGGTGCCCGGCATGCGGGTGGACTGCCGCGGGATCGTCTGCCGAGCAATGCTGGCGCGGGCGCCCCGGGGCTGCCAGCCGACCTTCTGGATGGACGGCATTCCCGCCGATCCCGCCCTCGCGTGGCTGCAGCCGCCCCGGGACCTCGACGGGGTGGAGGTCTACTCCGGGCCGTCGTCCACGCCGCCGGAACTGGAGCGGGGATCGAACTGCGGGGCGGTTGTGCTGTGGACCCGCACTCCGCCGCCGTGGGTGAAGAAGGTGAAGGAGCCCAAAAAGCCGTGAGCCGTGAGAGGTAAGCGGTGAGCGGGGTGTTGACGGCTTACCGCTCACCGCTCACCGTTACGCAGTCTCCTTAGGAATCTGCAGCTCCCCCTCCCAGCGCCCCATCACCGCCGACGCAAGGCAATTCCCCAGCAAATTGACCGATGTGCGCGCCATGTCCATGAACGCATCGACGCCGAGGATGATCGCCACCCCTTCCAGCGGCAGGTGGAACTGGGTCAGCGTGCCGGAGAGGATCACCAGTGACGCGCGCGGCACCGCCGCGACCCCTTTGCTGGTGAGCATGAGCGTGAGCATCATCAGCAATTGCTGCCCCAGACCGAGATGGATCCCGGCCGCCTGCGCCACGAAGATCGAGGCCACCGCCAGGTAGAGGGTCGAGCCGTCGAGATTGAACGAGTATCCGGTCGGCATCACGAACGACACGATCCGGCGGGGCACCCCGAACTTCTCCATGTTTTCCATCGCCAGCGGCAGCGCCGCCTCGGAGCTCGCCGTGGTGAATGCGATCAGCCACGGCTCCTTCACGTGCGCCCAGAACCGACGGAGTGGAATCCGCGCCAGAATCGCGACCGGGATCAGGGCCAGCAAAATGAAGACGATGAGCGCGCCGTAGAGGGTGAGCACCAGTTTGCCGAGCGAGAGGATCACCCCCAGCCCGTTCTTGCCGATGGTTGCGACCACGGCGCCGAAGATCCCGAGCGGCGCGAACTTCATGACGATGCCGGTGAATTTGAACATCACCTCCGCAAGCCCCTCGCAGAATCCGAGCATCGATTCCTTGGCGCGGACATTCCGCACCATCGTGAGGCCGGCGGCAAACAGCACCGAGAAGAACACCACCTGCAGGACTTCATTCTTGCTGGCCGCCTCGAAGAAGCTGGCGGGGACCGTATGCTCGAGCACGCCGCCGAGCGTAATCGGCGTGCCCGCGAACGCCTTGGCTTCGGTGCTGTCGGCCGCCACCAGGGCGACCCCTTCGCCGGGGCGGGTGAGGTTGACGGCGGCCAGACCGACGAAGAGCGCCACGGTGGTGACGAGTTCGAAATAAATGATCGACCGGAGCGCCAGGCGTCCCACCTGCTTCAGGTCGTCACCGTGGCCCGCGATCCCCACCACCAGACTGCCGAAGATGAGCGGCACCACGATGCTCTTGATCATCCGGATGAAGATGTTCGAGAGCACCTTGACCGACCCGCCCACATCGGCGTCGAGCCAGACATCGTGGTCGAGCCAGCCGACCACGACCCCGGCAATCGAGGCAATGATGATCCAGTGGGTGAGCGTCAGACGGCGCAATGATGCCCACATAGAGACCGTGAGATGTGAGAGGTGAGACGTAAAGAAGTGAGCGGTGAGCGGTGAACGGGAAGGTCCTTCCCGCTCACCGCTCACCGCTTACCTGACGAGCGCACTCGCCTTCGACTCGATTCCCGCCAGCAACTTGGCGTAGGACTCCGCGAACTTCGCCACGCCGTCGTCCTCCAGAAACTGCGTCACCGCCGCCAGGTCCACGCCGGTCCCGGCCAGCGCACCGAGCCGTGCCGGCGCGGCCGCGATCGCGTCATGGATCCGGACCGCGGGCTTGCCGTGGTCGCGATAGGCGGTGAAGGTATCGGGCGGCAGCGTGTTCACCGTGTCGGGTGCGACGAGCGCTTCGACATAATAGGTGTCGGGATATTTCGGATCCTTGGTGCTGGTCGAGGCCCAAAGCGGCCGCTGCGGGCGCGCCCCCGCCGACGCGAGCATCGACCATCGCGCTGAGGTACGCGACTCTTCGAACATGGCGTACGCCATCGCGGCGTTGGCGATCGCGATCATCCCCCGGAGACCCTTCGCGTCCGCGGTCTTGTCCAGCGCCGCGTCCACCCGCCCGTCGACCCGGCTGACGAAGAAGGAGGCCACGGAATTGATGCGGTCGATCGGTTGGCCGGCGACCTTGCGCCGCTCGAGCCCCCGGAAGAACGCCTCGATGACCTGGGCGTAGCGCTCCACCGAGAAGAGGAGCGTAATGTTGATGCTGATGCCCTGGGCCAGCGACTCCTCGATGGCCGGCAACCCCGCCCGCGTGCCGGGGATCTTGATCATGGCGTTGGGACGATCCACCGCGGTCCAGAGCCGCTTCACTTCGGTGATGGTGCCGGCGGTGTCGTGCGCCAGGTCGGGACTCACCTCCAGCGAGACCAGGCCGTCGGCTCCACCGGACGCGTCGAAGACCGCGTGAAAGGCGTCGCAGGCCGAGCGCACATCCGCCACCGACAGCGCTTCGAAGATTTCCTGGGGCGAATGACTCAGGGAGGCGAGGCGGCGGATGTCGTCGTCGTAGTCCTCGCTTCCCGAGATCGCCTTCTCGAAGATCGTGGGATTCGAGGTCATCCCGCGGAGGCCATCCTCGGCAATGAGCCGCGCCAGCGTGCCCGACGCGATCAGATCGCGGGTTATGTAGTCGTACCAGGGGCTCTGGCCCAGCCGCCCCAGCTCGATCAGGGGATTGGTGCCCATCAGGTCCTCCTTCCCAGCACCCGCCGCACCGCGGCCGCCGCGGCGTCGGGGGTGAAGCCGAATTCCTTGAATACCCGCTCTGCCGGAGCCGACGCGCCGAAGTGATCGATCCCGATCGCCACCCCCGCGTCGGTGATCCATTCGAGCCAGCCGAACCGGGTCGCCGCCTCGATCGAGACTCGCGCCCGCATGGTGGGCGGCAGCACGGCATGACGATAGCTCTCGGGCTGTCGCCGGAAGACTTCCCATGACGGCAGAGACACGACCCGCGCGGGAATCCCTTCCGTCGCGAGCGCGTTCGCTGCCTCCAGGGCCACGTGCACCTCGGAGCCGGTGGCGACAAGGATCGCCTCGGCCGGGGTGGGCGGATCGAAGAGTACATACCCGCCCCGGCGGGTCCCCGAAGCGGCGCCGAGCCCGGTGCGATCCGGCACCGGGAGCTTCTGCCGCGTCAGCACCAGCGCGGTAGGCCCATCGGTGTGCTCGATCGCCATGCGCCACGCTTCCGCGGTCTCCGGCGCGTCACCCGGGCGGATCACCAGCATGTTCGGAATGGACCGCAGCATCGCGAGATGCTCGATCGGCTGGTGAGTCGGTCCGTCCTCGCCCAAGCCGATGGAATCATGGGTGAAGATGTAGATCGTCGGCAGCTTCATCAGCGCGGCGAGACGAATTGCCGGCTTCATGTAATCGGAGAAGGTGAGAAAGGTGGCACCATACGGGCGGATTCCGCCGTGCAGCGCCATACCGTTCATCGCCGAGCCCATGGCGTGTTCGCGAATTCCCCAGGCGATGTCGCGGCCGGGCTTTCCCGGCCCGTAGAGGGTCAGTCCCTTGAGATTGGTTCCCGTGCTTCCCGCGAGATCGGCAGAGCCGCCGGCCAGGGCCGGAATCGTCGTCACCAGGGCCTGTAGCGTGGCCGCCGAGGCCTGCCGCGTCGCCAGTCCGGTTCCGGCGGGAAACTTGGGAAGCACTTCGTCCCAGTTGACCGAAGGCCTGCCGGCCAGGGCGTCGTCAAATTCACGGGCCAGCCCGGGGTATTCGGCGCGATAGCTCGCGAGCCTGCGGTCCCATTCGGCGCGGAGCTCCGCGCCCCGCGCGGCGATCGTCTCGGTCTCCGCGGAAACTTCCGCGGGGATGTAAAACGGCGTGTCCAGCGGCCAGCCGAGGATCTCCTTCGTCTTCCGAACCTCCTCGACGCCGAGCGCTTCCCCGTGCGCCTTCGCGGTGTTCTGCCGGGTGGGGGCGGGATAGCCGATGATGGTGCGGAGCCGGATCAACGTGGGGCGGTCGGCGTGACTCGCGGCTTCGGTAAAGGCCCGGTCGATCGCCTCGAGGTCGTTGCCGTCGCCCACCTCGATCACCCGCCAGCCATAGCCCACGAACCGGAGCTTCACTTCCTCGTTGAAGGTGCGGTCGGTGTCGCCGTCGATGGTGATGTGATTGTCGTCGTACAGAACAGTGAGCTTGCCGAGCGCCAGGTGTCCGGCCAGCGACGCTGCCTCGCTCGCCACCCCTTCCATCAGATCGCCGTCACTCGCGAAGACCCAGGTCCGGTGGTTCACGATCTCGTGTCCCGGCCGGTTGAATCGCTCGGCCACGAGCTGCTCGGCCATCGCCATGCCGACCGCGTTGCCGAATCCCTGGCCGAGCGGTCCGGTGGTGGTCTCGACGCCTTTGGTGTGGCCGTGCTCCGGATGTCCGGGAGTCTTCGAGCCCCACTGCCGGAAGTGCTTGATCTCTTCGAGCGGGAGGTCGTAGCCGGTCAAATGCAGCAGCCCGTACAGCAGCATCGAGGCATGGCCGCAGGAAAGCACGAAGCGGTCCCGATCGGGCCAATCCGGCTGCCGGGGGTCGTGGTGAAGGTGACGGGTCCAGAGCAGCCAGCCCGCGGGTGCGAGCGCCATGGGCGTGCCGGGATGCCCGCTCTCGGCCGCCTGCACGGCATCCATCGCGAGGGTGCGGATGGTATTGATGCAGCGCCAGGTGAGCGCCGCATCCGTCTCCGGCAGGGGGCGCGCCGGCGGCCGCTGGGTGTCGACCGTCAGGGGGAGACTCCTTTCGAGTGTCATGGCGAGAATTCGAGCCTCTGAGCAGCGCTGCAAGCTACATGGGAATTTCGGGTACGGCGAGGGTGGCCACCTATCGTTTCGGGGCGTCGCGCAACGCCCCGAGAGGAGGAAGCGCGCCGTCGGTCATGGATGTGGGTTCGGGGTAGCGATCCTGCGGCGTGCCGGGCGGAGTGGACTGGAACGGCGTCGATCGCCCGCTCTGATATACCCGGCCTGTGAGAATCGGGGCCGGGAGGCTAGATTTCGGCTCGTGATGAATGTCCCAGCAACCAGGAACCAGTATCCAGCACCCAGCAATAGTGCCCCGCAAGTCTCGTAAACGCGCGTCCCGCTCCCCGTCCATTGCTTCATCCACGACGCTGCGCCGGTCCGGCGGCAGGTCGTACCAGGCCCACCGCGACTGGCTGCTCGGTCTGCACGGTCCTGTATGCGCCTATTGTGGCAAGCACATGACGATGGACGAGGTGACCCTCGACCACGTCCGGCCCCGCAAAGGCCAGACGGCGTATGACCGGCCCGACAACCTCGTGCTCGCCTGTCCCCCCTGCAATTCCGCGAAAGCCGACACGCCGTTTCTGGCGTTTCTGCTGGCCCGCCGCTCGCGCGGCGTCTACCTGCTCCACTACGGAGATCATCTCTCCGACGGAATCAAGGAAATCGTCAAGCAGGTGACCGAAAGGCCGCTGCTCCCGCCCGATTGAAGCGCTTTCAGCCGTCAGCCGTCAGCCTTCAGCTCCTCCCAGCGCCTCCGCCACAATACGCCCCTGTTCCGCGGCATGCGCGGCAGGATATCCCTCGGCGGGACTCGCCCGCTCGGGCCGGCCCGCGTACCGCAGCGTGATCCCCGGCGGCATCACCGGAATCAGGCGGGGCCAGATGTACGACCAGGCGCCCATGTTGCGCGGCTCTTCCTGTGCCCAGACGATGTCTTTGGCAGCGGGATACCTCGCCAGGACCGCGCGCACTTCTCCCTCGGGGAAGGTATACAACCCCTCGATGCGGACGATCGCCGGGCGGCGGTCGCCGAGGCGTGCCGCTTCCGCCAGCAGGTCGTAAAAAATCTTCCCGGTGCACAGCACGATGCGGTCGACCGATCCGGCGCGCTGCTGCACACCGGGGTCGGCGTCGTCGATCACCGGGCGGAAGGTGCCGCTCGTGAGATCGCTCAGGTTCGAGGCGGCCTGGGGAAGGCGGAGCAGGCTCTTGGGGGTGAACACCACCAGCGGGCGCACCCGGTTGCGGCGGGCCTGACGGCGCAGGAGGTGGAAGTACTGGGCCGGCGTGGTGCAGTTGGCGACCCTGAAATTCCCCTCGGCGGCAAGCTGGAGGAATCGCTCCACGCGGGCACTCGAGTGCTCCGGCCCGGCCCCCTCGTAGCCGTGGGGCAGGAGCAGCGTCATACGGTTGGTCACTCCCCACTTTGACAATCCTGCCGCCATGAACTGATCGACGATCACCTGGGCGCCATTGATGAAGTCGCCGTATTGCGCTTCCCAGAGCACCAGCGAGTCCGATGCGGCGGTTGCGTACCCGTACTCGAATCCCAGCGTGGCGAGCTCGGAGAGCGGACTGTTCCAGACCTCGAAGGGGGCGAGCGCGCCGGGCAACCGCTGGATCGGGGTGACGGTGGCGCCGGTTTCGGCGTCGTGGAGCACCAGGTGTCGGTGGCTGAAGGTCCCGCGTTCGGTATCCTGCCCGGTGAGCCGGATCGGAATTCCCTCGGTCAGGAGCGACGCGAACGCCAGGGCCTCGGCGTGTCCCCAGTCGATCCCGCCGTCCGGGCCGAGCGCGCCGCGCCGTCGCTCCAGCTGCCGCATCAGTTTCTGATTCGGTGTGAAGCCGGCAGGAACGGTGAGCAGCTGCTCGTTGAGCGCCAGGAGCTGCTCCGCGGGCACCGCGGTCGCCACGGTTTCCCCGGGGACCAGTTTGGCCGGCGCCGATTGGGCGGGCGCCGCCTTGGCAGCGCTCGCCTTGAATCCCTGCTGGATCTCGACCAGGCGTTCGTACGCTCTCGCGTAGCGCGCGTCGGCATCTTCCGCGGAGAGCACCCCCTCCCGGACCAGCGTCGCGGCATAGATCTCCCGCGCCGAAGGGTGGGACCGGATTCGCTCGTACATGATCGGCTGGGTGTATGCCGGCTCGTCTCCCTCGTTGTGTCCCCACCGCCGGTAGCCCACCAGATCGATCAGGGCGTCGCGGTGGAATTCCTGCCGGAACATCAGCGCAAGCCGAACCGCCGCGAGGCAGGCCTCGGCGTCGTCGGCGTTGACATGGATGATCGGAATGTCGAAGCCCTTCGCCATGTCGCTCGCGTGGCGGGTGGACCTGGCGTCGAGCATGTCGGTGGTGAACCCGACCTGGTTGTTGGTGATGAGGTGCAGCGTGCCGCCGACCCGGTACCCGCGGAGCGCCCCGAGGTTGAGTGTCTCGGCCACCACTCCCTGACCGGCGAACGCCGCGTCGCCATGGATGACCACCGGTACGGCGATCGAAGGATCCTGAAACGCCTCCTGGCCCCGCCGCGTGGTTTGCCGCGCCCGCGCGCGCCCGTCGACGACCGGTCCGACGAATTCGAGATGACTCGGATTGTGCGCCAGTGCGACGGTGATCGCCTTGCCCGAACGCGCCTTGTACACACCCTCCGCACCATGGTGGTACTTCACGTCGCCGGTGCCGTCGACCGGAGCGGCGAACCCGCCATCCACCTTCTTGCCTCCCTCGAACTCGGCAAAAATGGTGACCTCGGGACGTCCGACATTGTGGGTCAGCACGTTCAGCCGCCCGCGGTGGGCCATCCCGACCACGACTTCGTGCGAGCCCTGGTCGGCCGAGAGCTCGAGCACCAGGTCGAGCATCGGCACGAGCAGATCGACCCCCTCGATCGAGAAGCGCTTCTGCCCCAGGTAGGCCTTATGGAGAAACCGCTCGAACGACTCCACCGCAATGAGACGCTCGAGCAGCGCGAGCTTTTCTTCTTTCGTCAAGGGCGAGCGGTGCGCCCCCGACTCGATCATCTCCCGGAGCCAGACCCGCTGCTTGTGATCGCTCACGTGCTCGACTTCGTAGGCGATCGTACCGCAGTACGTCGCCTGGAGGCTCGGCACCACCTCGGCGAGCGTCGCCCCCGGAACGGCGACGCGGAGGATTCCCGCCGGAATCGTGGCCATGATCTCGGGGGTCAATCCGAGCGTGGCAGGATCGAGCGCCGGATCACCCGTGGGTTCACTGCCGAGGGGATCGAGCCGGGCCGCCAGGTGGCCATGGGTGCGGTGGGCTTTCACGAGGGCCATGGCGGCGGCGACGTGCTCGAGGGCGGCTGGGCGGCTGGGCGGCTGGGCGGTAGGTAGCTGCTGTTCACCTCCCGCCCTCCCGTCCTCCCGTCCTACCGCCCCTGAATCAAGCCCGAATGCGGAGAAAATCCCCTCGTAAAACCCTTCTTTCCCGGACAACAGCATCTCCACGGTGCGGAGATATGCCCCCGACTCCGCCCCCTGAATCACCCGGTGGTCATAGGTGCTCGTGATCGTCATCACCTTGCTCAACCCGAGTCGGGCAATGGCGTCGGGGGGGGTCGTGGCGAATTCGGGCGGGTACCCGATCGCTCCTACCGCGATGATGCTGCCCTGGCCTGCCATCAGACGGGGCACCGAGGCGACGGTGCCGAGGCCGCCCGGATTGGTCAGCGTCATCGTGCCGCCGGAAAAATCGTCGGGCATCAGCTTGTTGCTGCGCGCCTTCTCGACCAGTGCATCGTACGCCGCCTGAAACTCCGCGTAGCCCATCGCCTCGGCATGCTTGAGCACCGGAACCACCAACCCGCGAGTGCCGTCCTTCCGCTCGACATCGACGGCCAGCCCGAGGTGGATGCCGTCCGGAGTGACGCGGTGCGGCGCTCCGCCGACCATGGCGAAGGAGTGGCCCATGACCGGGTGTTGCTTGGCGCCCTGGACGAGTGCCCAGGCGATGAAATGGGTGAAGGAAGCCTTTTCGCTGCGGCCCGCGGTCTTGAGATCGGCATTGAAGCGGGCCCGCGCCGCTTCGAGAGCCTGGACCGGGATTTCGCGGAAAGTCGTCGCCGTCGGGACGGTCAGGCTCTCGGTCATGTTCTGAACGAGACGCGCGGCGGGGCCCTTGATAAGGGCGGCACGGGCGGGAAGGGCGGGAGCGATGGTTGGCGGTTGGCTCTCTACCGCCCTGCCGCCCGCCCGCCCTGCCGCCCCGTCTCCGTTGCTCGCCGGAATCTCTCCCACCCGCCCATTCTCGAACAGCTGCCGCCATTCCGGCGCAACCGAGCCGGGGTCCCGGAGGTATTCCTCGTACACCGCCTGGGCAAACCCGGCGTTCGCCGTTTCGAAGACATTCGGATCGGTGAAGCGTTCCATGCGCCTAAGATAATCCTCGCCAGCGGCTTCCTGCGAGCAGCTCCGTTCGGACGCGACCGATTTCCTCCGTGGTGAAACTCGCCGTCCAGCCGAGCTCCGCGGCCATCAGCGAGGCCACCGATTCGACCGCGGCCTCGCCGCGATCTGCCGTTTCGGTGGTGAGATGGAGCCGGCGCACCAGCACGTCGTCCAGGCGGTGCGCAAACTCCCGCCGCACGCTGTGCAGCACGGCTGCACCGATCGCCGGATGCCGCGGATGGACCGGTTCGCGGAGGCTCGGGCGTTCCCGGCAGAGCGCATAGATGGCCGGCGCCTCCGAGCCGAACAGCATGAGGAGGTGGTCCACCGTACCGGCCGGGAGCCCCAGGTCGATTCCTTCCCCTCGGAAAGCATCGGGAACGGCGGCGTCGCCACCGGGCAGAGGCTCTGTTCGGCTCAACGCTTTGCCCCGTCCATGATGCTCGTGACCCAGGACGTTTTCGACGTCGTCCACCAGCTCGGCTGCCATCGCGCGCCAGGTGGTGAGCTTGCCGCC